>OHSX01001077.1_pt1 | contig 9800 bp, 6 predicted proteins | sample 1578861 | NCBI WGS metagenome assembly OHSX01 (sample SAMEA3879530, study PRJEB24766) | human gut metagenome | biome: human-associated habitat; feature: feces | place: USA | collected 1985/1987 | reverse complement strand
GTTTCTATTTTGATTCAAGTTTGCGAACGAGCATCGCGAGTTTCGCAATTACCTATCCATGACTACATAAGTGTCACAGTCGTTATGAGTATAGCGGATGTAATCTGCGTGGATTTCATCGCGAAAATGTCCCATGGAGTATTTCAAGTTGCCAAAACCGTTCGTCCGGATTGTATTCGTATCCCGGAACATATTCTCTTCGTAAGCAATGCTTTCGATAGCGTCATATTTCACTGTGTAATCCTGCCAGCCCTCCGCCTGAACAGTAAATTCATTTTCTCCGTAACAGATCTCGATTTTTCCCGTATATAACGTCCATACCGTAAATAGCACACACGCGAGCATTATAAACACATAGACCGCAACCACTTTATGGTTGTAGTGTACTGCCAGCCCTTTTCCGGTGCGCAACTTCTTTCTATAATAGAGATAAGAATACAGGATGCTGCCAAAAGCTGCTGCCGTGATAGCGACAATAAACAGAAATAATGCAGCCATGCTGTCACTGAACAGTCCACAGATCATGCTCAATAGTCCTGCTGCCACCCATATTTTTCCACTGAAGCGGTGCGTGGCATTCCAGTTCTCCTCATCCTGCAATGCCCATACGACGCGGATGCCGATGGTGCGGTTCGGTTTCACCTTGGGCAGATAATTGCCCACAATAACAAATAGCAATCCCATTCCGACATACAAAATTGCCATGAGCAGATTCTCTTTCCTTACACCCATATCGATCCATCTGGCGATGCCGTTATAGAGCAATGTCATTCCCGGCACGATCCACGTAACCATTCTTATGACCTTGTCACTCTGCTGCCTGTTTCTGTTGTCGTAAAAAGTTACTGCCATTATTACCACATAAGTCACTGCAAAAGTGCCGTTTATCCACAGACTGTTCTCAAAGGTATATCCCAATATAATGCCCACGCACATAACAAATGCCGAGCAGATCAGCCTGCCTTTATTTTTCTGTATCATTTCCTTCATTATCCGATGCTCCTTTCAAATCTGTGATCCATAACATGATTTCTTCCAGCACGGAAGCATTCAGTTCATAATAAATAAACTTTCCTTCCCGCTTGTCCCGGATCAGATCTGCCTCCTTTAGCACCGACAAATGCCTCGATATGGAAGCCCCCGTCACCGGAAAATGTTCGCAGATCTCTCCTGCCGACAATCGACCGTTTTTCAGAAGATTTAGTATTTCACGCCTTATAGGATCTGCCAGCGCTTTCAATGTATCCTGTATTCCCAAAAATGAATCACATCCTTTCATCCAAGCGTTTAACATTTAACCTAATTGTTAAATATATTGTATCATGTGGATTATTTAATGTCAACAGCTTCACAGATCAAGGCAGATACTTATTCCTGCGTATGGATACATCTGTACATAAAAATCCCTCCGTCTTATGACGAAGGGATCTCATTCTTCTCTATACTTACGTACCATCTTCCGGCAGTCCCCTTAAGAACACCACTGCCACCGGCAATGACAAAACCGCAGATAAAATATCGGACACCGGCTGTGACCACTGGATGCCTCGAAGTCCGAAGAAGGCTGTCAGGATCAGGAGAGCCGGGATATAGATAGTGCCACTTCGGAAGGAGGCTAAGATCGTCGCCCTGCCGCCCTTTCCGATGGACTGAAACAGCATGTTGCCGCAGATACATACCGGAATAAACGGCAGCGTCAGACATTGGATCTGCAACGCATAAAATGCAATCTCATAGGCATCCATATCCGTAAGGAATTCCAGCAACAGCTCTCTGCGGAACACATACACCACCCCTGCAAACACTGCCATGGTCACCAGACTAGTACACAGGGTGAACCAGAACGCTTTCTTCACACGGGAATACTTCTTTGCCCCGTAATTGAAGGACGATACCGGCTGGAATCCCTGGCCGATGCCCAGTGCCACACTAAATACGAAATTGAAAATACGGGACACCACGCTCATAGCGGCGATGGCAATATCTCCGTAGACAGCTGCCTGTGCATTCAACACCATGGTGGACACGCTGTTCAGTCCCTGCCGCATCATACTGGGGAAGCCTGCGGTAATAATATTCTTATGTACTGCAAATTCCCAGGTAAAATATTTCGGTGCCAGGCTACTCTGGGTCTTTCCACGTAGGAAAAAGAATAACAGGATTCCAAAGGATACGTACTGGGAGATCATAGTGGAAAGTGCCGCTCCCCGGATGCCAAGATTTAAGCCCCACATAAGAATGGCATCTCCCGCCATATTTAAGATACCGCCGGAGACCAGTCCCACCATCGCAAGATTGGCATAGCCTTCATACCGGAGCACATTGTTCATCACACAGCTGGATGCCATTGCCGGTGCCGACACCAGAATATAGAAAGCATAGATTCTCGCATAGGGAAGGATGGTCTCCGTACTTCCAAGCAATCTGCACAATCCGTTCAGATCCAAAATACCGATAATTGCGATCAACACTCCGGCTCCCACCGCCAGATAAAATCCCGTTGCGGAAAAAGCTTTCGCCCGCTCCTTTTCATGAGCTCCTAATAACCGGCTGATATTGCTTCCAGCGCCATGACCGAACATGAATCCGAACGCCTGAATAATTGCCATCAAGCCAAACACCACGCCTACCGCTCCGGTGGCACTGGTGCCTAACTGGCTTACGAACCAGGTATCCACCATATTATACAGATTCGTGATCAGCATACTGATGGTAGTCGGCAGTCCCAGTTCCAGGACCAACCGTGCTACCGGTTCCCCGGTGAGCCGTTTATATTGTTTCTCCTCTTTTGACAATGTTGTATCACTCATATCACATAGCTCCTATATCATTACCACAGTTTCCATTCGGTTCTCTCTATGGTTTTACACTATTCTATGCCACAGTAATCCGCAGGCTGCTTCTGCCCGGTTTGAAATCATAATCCGTACCCATTCATCGTATCCCCAAAATAGCGTCTGTCCGTTCGGACACGACGCTATTATAGAAGATTCTTTTAAAAAATGTAAGCCCTTTCAAAATTTTTTCCTGAAATTTAATAATTGACCTTTTACAGTTTCTCACTAAAATAGCTCTTATAGCCCTCCCCGAAGATCTCCGTGGCACTGGTGACGATCATAAATGCCAGGGGATCCTCTTCCTTTACGATCTCTTCCGCCTTGGGAGAAATGTTTTTCTTCATGGCACACATGATGACGCTCTTCTCCTTGCCGCTGTAGGCACCACTGCCCTGTACATAAGTTACACCAATGTCCAGCTCCTCCAAAAGTCTCCCTGCGATTTTTTCCGCATGGTCGCTGATAATATAGATCAGCTTCGCCTCATCACGGCCGTACAATACCACATCCAGCACCACTGATGTGATAATGACCACGATACCGGCATACAATGCCTTGTCAATGTTCCGGAATACAAACGCCGATGCTATGACGATAACCACATCTGTCAGGAAAAACAATGCTCCTGTCTTGAGGTACGGGAACTTTAGTCGCAGCAGCTTGATAATAATATCTGTTCCTCCCGTAGTGGATCCGGCCTTGAACACCCAGCCCATGGATACTGCCATCAGGGCACTTCCGGTCAGAGAGGCAAGCAAAGGATCTGTGGTCACTGCTCCTACCGGTGTCAGCAGGTTCGTAAACAGAGAGGTCATTGCCGTACAATAGATTGTAGACAGAATAAACCGCAGTCCGAATTTCCAGATACCGATCAAAAGGATCGGTATATTGATGAGCAGCATCCAGGTACCGGTCTCAATGCCGAACAGACGATTTAAGATAATAGCGATACCGGTGATTCCACCGGGTGCCAGGGAGTTCGGATCCAAAAATAAGCTGACGGATACCGCATAGACAAAGGATGCCACCGTGATCATCACATAATCCCAGAGCATCTGTAAGGGTGTCTTTTTGTCCAGTCTCTGTATTTCCAGTTCTTTTTCTGTCTTCTTTGCCATAACTTTTTTCTCCATTCCATACAAAAGCCGCATATCTATAATATGCGGCTTTTATCGGTGATACATTCACTTCTTTTCAAATCTTAAAACTTAGATATTGGCTCTTACCACTTTGGGCTGATAGCCTTCTTTTTCCAGAGCGGCAATGATCTCATTCTTATGCTCGGTGCCGAATGCTTCCAGTGTGATACGCAGCTCCACAGCAGCACTGCGGTTGATGGATACAAACTGGTTGTGCTCCAGCTTGATGACATTACCGTTGACTCCGGCAATAATACCGGATACTCTGCACAGCTCACCGGGCTTGTCGGGAAGCAGTACGGATACGGTGAAGATACGGTCTCTTAAGATCAGACCCTGCTGTACTACGGAAGACATGGTGATGACATCCATGTTACCGCCACTCAGGATAGATACAATACGCTTATCCTTCACATTTAACTGCTTTAAGGCTGCTACCGTCAGCAGACCGGAATTCTCCACGATCATCTTGTGATTCTCTACCATATCCAGAAAAGCTACTACCAGATCCTCATCCTCTACGGTAATCACATCGTCCAGATTCTTCTGTAAGTACGGGAAGATCTTGCTGCCAGGAGTCTTTACCGCGGTACCGTCTGCGATGGTGTTGACCTTGGGCAATGTGGTAACCTTGCCGTTCTTTAAGGATACCTGCATGCAGTTAGCTCCTGCGGGCTCTACGCCGATGACCTTGATCTTCGGATTCAGCAGTTTTGCCAGTGTGGAAACACCGGTTGCCAGTCCGCCGCCACCGATAGGAACCAGAATGTAATCTACCAGCGGAAGCTCTTTGAAGATCTCCATGGCAATGGTACCCTGACCGGTAGCTACGGTCAGATCATCAAAAGGATGGATGAAAGTATATCCGTGCTCTTCTGCCAGCTCATATGCCTTTGCGCAGGCCTCATCATAGACATCGCCATGCAGTACTACCTCTGCTCCATAGCCTCTGGTACGGTTTACCTTGATCAGAGGTGTCGTGGTGGGCATTACGATGGTTGCCTTGCTTCCATAGCATTTTGCCGCATAAGCCACGCCCTGGGCATGGTTGCCTGCAGAGGCGGTGATCAGTCCCTTGGCGCGCTCTTCATCGGTCAGAGTGCTCATTTTGTAATAAGCGCCTCTTAACTTGTAAGCACCGGTAAACTGTAAGTTCTCGGGCTTTAAGTATACGCGGTTGCCGGTCTGGGCACTGAAATAATCACTGTATACCAGTTTGGTCTCTAAAGTAACTTTTTTAACGATCTCACTTGCTTCTTCAAATTTCTCTAAAGTCAACATTTCTTCCTGCATTTTTCTTCCCATGCCTTTCTGTCACACTTTCTTTGGTCTGCCTGTTTATTATTCTTCCGCGTCTGTCTCTCCAGCTTCTTCCTCCGGCAGATGCAGTTCTCCGATGTCATCCATATTCACATCAAACAACGCATTTACAAATTCATCGGAATTGAATTTCTGGAGATCCTCGATGGATTCTCCCACACCGATATATTTTACCGGAACCTTCAGTTCGGACTGGATGGCCACAGCGATACCGCCCTTGGCCGTTCCGTCCATCTTGGTCAGGATGATACCCGTAAGATCCGCCACCTCACCGAATTCTCTTGCCTGCACCAGAGCATTCTGTCCCGTGGTGCCGTCCAGCACGATCAGATTCTCTCTGTGGGCATTGGGGAATTCCTTGTCGATGATACGGTTCATCTTACGAAGTTCTTCCATCAGGTTCTTTTTATTGTGCAGTCTGCCGGCGGTATCTACAAGAAGCACATCCACGCCTCGTGCCTTCGCCGCATTCACGGCATCAAACACCACGCTGGCGGGATCCGCACCTTCTTTTCCGCCGATCATGGGAACATCCGCCCGGGATGCCCACTCTGCCAGCTGGTCTCCCGCTGCGGCACGGAAAGTATCCGCTGCGGCAATAAGGACTTTCCTGCCCTCATCCTTTAATTTACCGGCCAGCTTGCCGACGGAAGTGGTCTTCCCCACACCGTTGACACCGATGACCATGATCACGGACTGTTCCTTCTCAAAATTATAGGCAGTCTCATCCACCTGCATCTGCTCCTTGATACTTTCAATCAGAAGCTGTTTGCATTCGGAAGGTTCCTTGATATGTTTTTCCTTCACCTGCTGTTTCAGTCTCTCCACGATAGCGGTGGTGGCATTCACACCGATATCTCCCATAATGAGGATTTCTTCCAGTTCTTCATAGAAATCATCATCAATAGCTGAGAAGCCGCTGAAGACCGAATCAATTCCCCGTACAATGTTGTCACGGGTCTTGGTCAGTCCTTCTTTTAACCGGGCAAAAAAGCCTTTCTTTTCCTCACTCATCCGATTTCCTCCAATCAGCATTCTATCCAGAAAAACGCTTGCGTTTTTCTTGTATGAAACTTAGAACTTCCTCACGAAAGAGCCTTTGCTCTGAGTGATTAGAAGTTCTTTTCATACTCTAATCATCCAGATCTTTATCAATGAGGTTAACACTGACTAAAGTAGATACACCCTTCTCCTGCATGGTGATACCATACAGTCTGTCCACCTGTTCCATCGTACCGCGTCTGTGGGTAATGACAATGAACTGGGTGTTCTTGGTCAGCTTATGTAAATACTTAGCGAAACGGCCTACGTTGGAGTCATCCAACGCTGCCTCGATCTCGTCCAACAGACAGAACGGAGAGGGCTTTAAGTTCTGGATGGCAAACAACAGGGAAATAGCGGACAATGCCTTTTCTCCACCGGAGAGCTGCATCATGTTCTGAAGCTTCTTTCCGGGGGGCTGTGCGATGATGCGGATGCCTGCTTCCAGAATATCCTCATCCTCCATCAGTTCCAGGGTTCCCTTACCACCACCAAAGAGTTCTTTGAATACTTTATCGAACTCTCTGCTGATCTCCGCAAATTTCTCCGTGAACTGTTTGCGCATGGCAGTATCAAGTTCCTCGATAATGCCTTCCAGGGTCTTCTCCGCCTCTACCAGATCATCATGCTGGGTCTTCATAAAGGTATAACGCTCCATCAGATTCCTATAATCCTCAATGGCGTTGACATTGACATTACCTAACTTCCGGATCTCATCTTTCAGACCGCTGATCTCACGCTTCATGGCGGGCAGATCATTCATCTCTTCATTGCGAAGGCCTGCCGCATCACTCAGGGTAATCTCATACTCATCCCACATGTAATTGATCTGGCCTTCGATATTGTCTTCCAGCTTTTTCTTCTGTTCACTCAGGCGATAGACTTCTTTGTCCAGAGCATTCATGCGCTCTGACATTTCTTCTCTGCTCTGGAAGAAGCCTTTCTGCTTTGCAGACAGTTCTTCTTTCTTTGCAATATCCTCGTCCAGCTTTTTCTTGGAAGCATCCTGATTCTCATGGGAAGCCGCGATGGTCTTCTCAATCTCCAGAATGTTGTTTTTCTTGCGTTCCACTTCCTGTGCGTTTTCAGTCAGTGCCTGTAAGATCTCATTCAGTTCTGCCTGTGCACGCTCCAGTTCGCCGCCTATACGGTCTACATTGGCCTGTTTGTAATCCAGAGCCTGACGCATCTTCTCGACTTTTACTTCCCATTCTCCAGCATGGGCGGAAGCTTCACTCTCTTCCAGTCTGCAGCCTTCCAGTTCCTTCTGGAAGACAAGAATCTGTTCCTGAGTGGTTTTCTCCAGTTCTTCACTTGCAGCCAGTTCCTGTACGATTGATTCCTTGCTGGAACGGATCTCGAAGATCTTGGTCTCGATCTCCTGTTCCTCCAGCTTCAGGGACTGTGCACTCTCTGCCTCTTCTTCCATACGTTCTCTGGCCTGGGAAATATTTAATCTTGCGGTATTCTGCTCAATGGACTTGCGCTGCATCTCGGTCTTCAGTGCTTCCAGATCCATACGAAGTTTATTTCTCTTACTCTTGGTGTCTTCGATCTTCTGATTGTAAGTCGTGATATCCTCAGAGAGCTTTTTCACCTTTTTCTCCAGTTCGTCCATCTCACGACGTCTTCCCAGGAGATTGCTGTTGTTTTTAAAAGCACCGCCGCTGATGGCACCACCGGGAACTAAGAGTTCACCTTCCAAAGTGACCATGCGGATGCCGTAATCGAATTTTCTTGCGATCTTCACGGCATTGTCCACATTGTCTACGACCACGATACGTCCCAGCATGGCCTTGGCCACATTGCGGTATTCTTTTTCCGTATTTACCAGTTCATCCGCCATACCGATGACACCTTTTTCCTTCAGGGCCTCCGGATTCTTGAATTCCTGGGGCTTGGTGATACTGGTCAGAGGCAGGAATGTGGCTCTTCCGAGACGGTTCTGCTTTAAGAAGCCGATCATATGCTTGGCGGTTTCTTCGTTATCCGTTACGATATTCTGGATATTACCGCCCAGCGCAGTCTCGATGGCGGTCTCGTATTTTGCCTCCACCTGAATGATGTCCGCTACGACACCGATGATGCCCTTTTCTTTTTCCTTCTGCTCCATGACCTTTTTGACGCTACCGCCATAACCATCATAGCGCTCGGTAATATTAGTCAGGGCTTCTAACTTGGACTGTTCCTGATGGAAACGGTTCTGTGTCTCCCGCAGCTTCGCATCCAGTCCGGTGAGATTCTCTCGGATATTGCCAAGCTCCAGTTCGGATGCCGCTTCCTGTTCCGTCATCTGACGCAGTTCCTCAGTCACGGTCTCAAAAGTCTCTTCCAGCTTCTTCACCGTTTCTTCTCTGGCTGCCTCATCGGATTTAGCACGTAACAGTCTGGAATTTAACTCTGCCTTCCGGATATTAATCTGCTCCATCATGGTATCGAAGCGACCCATCTTGGACTTGATGGTAGCCCGCTGGTTCAGCTCGCCGATGATGGTATTTTTCCCGGCCTCAATATTATTATTGAGTTCGGTGATCTTGTTCTGGATAGCTTCCAGGTCGGCCTTTGCCATGGCTGCCGCCTCTGCGATCTCCTGTACCTGAGTATCCGTATCCTTTTTATCGGTTAAAATATCCTGTTTTTCTTTTTCTTTGCCGGCGATTTCTTCTTCCAGGGCTGCCTTACGGTTGTTCAGATGGTTCTCACTGCCGTGGGCGGAATTGATCTGCTCCTTTAAGACGTTGATCTCACCTTCTAACTTACCGCGCATCAGACCGGTATCCGTCAGCTGTTCCCTGGCGGCTTCGATAGCGACATCCAGACTTTCGATCTCCTGCTGGATCCGCTCGTATTCTTCCTTGATACCTTCGTACTTTTCACTGGTCTCGTTCAGTTCATTGCTGGCCAGATTATATTTTTCTTCCATGGAAGACAGCTGTTCTCTGAGTTTCTTATTTTCCAATAAGAAGACATTGATATCCAGAGTCTTTAATTCTTCCTTTTTCCTCAGATAGACCTTAGCCACCTCGGATTGCTTCTCCAGAGGGCCTACCTGCTTTTCCAGTTCGGACAGAATATCATTCACACGCACCAGATTCTGTTTTTCGTTCTCCAGCTTTGTCTGGGCTGCTGCTTTTCTGCGCTTGAATTTCACGATTCCAGCAGCCTCGTCGAACAGTTCACGCCGTTCCTCGGGTTTACCGCTTAAGATCTTGTCGATCTGGCCCTGTCCGATAATGGAATAGCCCTCCTTACCGATACCGGTATCATAGAACAGCTCATTGACATCCTTTAATCTGCAGGGAGTACCATTGATCAGATATTCACTTTCTCCGGAACGGTAGATCCGTCTCGCCACTGTAACTTCGTCATAGTCGATCGCCAGCTGGTGATCGCTGTTGTCCAGAGTAATGGCAACATAAGCATAGCTCAACGGCTTTCTGGTCTCTGTTCCCGAGAAAATAAC
>OHSX01001049.1_pt1 | contig 10037 bp, 9 predicted proteins | sample 1578861 | NCBI WGS metagenome assembly OHSX01 (sample SAMEA3879530, study PRJEB24766) | human gut metagenome | biome: human-associated habitat; feature: feces | place: USA | collected 1985/1987 | reverse complement strand
AAAGGTATCCATGAGTTTTTTGCATTCCGGAGCCATTGCTCCATAGATATCTTTTTCATTTTCATGCAGGAGCAGTGTATCATTCGCAGAGGCATAGTCCACGAATTTACCGATCCTGTCGAAGACTTCGCCCTCATAGGCTGCCGGATCACTCTCCTGCGGAAGATAGAAGCTGAACATCCGGATCGTCGGGCATTCCATCTTATGGCTGATCTCCACTGCCCTCTTGAACTCTTCAAAATGGGGAGTGAAATCATCCGTGATCAGAATCTTACCCAAGGGAGATCCCAGGGCAGAAAGCCGGATTCCATTATCATCCAGTGTCTTCTTGATCTGCTCCACTTTTTCATCCGTGTGATAGATCAGATTTTCTCCATCCACTCCACGCATCTCCACATAAGACATTCCCAGTCCTTTCAGTCCTGCGATCTGAGCTGTCAGTTCCGGTGCGATTTCATCTGCAAAACCTGTGATTTTTACTGTCATTCTTTTGTCCTCCTTAATAAGTGCCTGTCGTATCAAATACAATATCAGTGTCTTCCTTTTTTCTGGAAGTGGCACGTTTTTTGTTCAATTCTCGTAAAAACAATTCTTCATCCAACGGCAGTTCCACGGTGCGGTCCAGCCAGCTGGACAGGTGCATGGCATTGGACAGGGTCAGCCCCCGGATTCCCTCCGTTCCCTCTGCCACCAATGGAGTTCCTCTTAAAATATGACCTGCGAACGCTTTCAATACACCAATATGCTGCTCGTTTTGTCCATCCGTCTCAATCTCAATTCTGGAATATTCCGGCTTTTTAAATCCTTCCTTCTCCGTTTTGCAGAAATCACTCACATTGGTGGACAGTTTATCAAAAAATAGTCTGCCTTCCTCGCACACGATTTTTCCCATCTCGAAGGTCAGCTCCAGCCGGTTGGTTCCTGGAGCATCTGCCGTGGTAGTCACGAAGACACCGGTGGCTCCGTTTTCAAATTCCATATAAGCCGTCACATCATCCTCGACCTCGATATCATGCCATTTTCCTTCGTGGCAGAAGGCTCTCACCTTCACAGGCATGCCGCACAGCCATTGCAGCAGATCCAGCTGGTGCGGACACTGGTTCAACAGCACGCCGCCACCTTCTCCGTCCCAGGTTGCCTTCCAGCCCGCCGCATCATAATAGCTCTGATTACGATACCAGTCGGTGATGATCCAGTTGACGCGCTTGATCTGACCGTATTTGCCGTTCTGTACCATTTCATGCATCTTTCTGTAAACGCAGTTGGTGCGCTGGTTGAACATCATGCCGAACACTTTGCCGGAGCGGATGGCAGCTTCGTTCATTTCGCGAACCTGCTTGGTATAAACGCCTGCGGGCTTTTCACTCATGACATGAAGCCCGTGTTCGAATGCGAGGATCGCAAGGCGCGGATGCTCGTAGTGGGGCGTTGCGATGATAACGGCGTCGCACAGACCGGATTCGATCAGCTGGTCGCCGTTTTCAAAAAGAACGACGTCATCGGGCAGCGTCTCCTTTGCCCAGTCGCGTCTGGACTGCCGCAGGTCTGCAGCGGCGGTCAGTTTGATTTCGGGCGTCAGTCCGGCGAGGATGTTGTTGCAGTGGCCACTGCCCATATTTCCAAGTCCGATGATGCCAAGTTTTACCTGATTCATAAGTACCTCCTCTTGATACAGAAATTTCGGTAATGCAAAATTCGCCTGTGTCGATTCAACTCCGGCAGTAGGCATTTGCTGCCGGATGAAAATCTGATTTAGCGGTAGCCAGCATTTGCCAGATTTTCATAGCTGGTCTTTAAGCAGTCGAAGGGGCTTTCCCCATAGCAGTCATCCTGCTCAACGAGCATATATTTGCAGTTGGAAGCTTCCAGCGCATGGAAAATAGCGGAGAAGTTTAAGTTGCCTTCCATAACCGGAGCCATGACCGGCTGCCAGTTTTTTACCTTCATATCTTTTAAGTGGACGCAGGGAATCCGGTCGCTCATCTGCGAGATCCAGTCACAGACGTCCGCGCCTGCTGCCGCAACCCAGTAAGTATCGAGCGTGACTCCCATTTCATCCGGTGCAAAGCCCTCGAGGAGATATTCCAAAATCCGGCGGTTGGGCGCAGCATTTGGAAGATTTTCCGCGGCAAAAGTTTCGAACTCGAGGTTATGGTTGTGGTACATGAAAAGCTTTCCTGCCGCCGCGATTTTTTTCGCAGGCTCTTTAAAATCGGAAATAAAGTGGGAAAGCCACTCTTTGGTGCGGTATTTGTCCGGCATGCAGCCAAGACCGATATAGTTGCAGCCGAGGATATCGTGCTCTTTGATGAGCGCGTCGGTATCGTGCAGAATCCGTTCGGGATCGCTGTGGGTCAGGACAATGGAAATGCCCGCGCGGTCGCAAATTTCACGGATCTGCTCCGGCTTAATCTGTTTGGAAACGGCGGAAAGCTGGACGGCTTTATAACCGATGTCAGCGATTTTTTGAATGGTACAGGTAAAGTCTTCGATCGTCTGTGTGTAGCTGCGGACGGTGTAGAGCTGTGCCCCTGTCTGTAGCATGAGAAAGTTCCCCCTTTCAATGGTTGCTGTCTGAATATCATGCATTCCTATGATAGCCTCATTATAGCAGAAAGACGATTGTAAGAGAAGTTGGCTATATTGTAAAAGTTGCGATTTCGTGCTAGTTTTGTGGTAAAAGAATTTGATGTATTACAGAAAGGACGCCTTATGAAAAAAGAATTAGAGAGCAGATTTGTCACGCGCCAATACATGCTGGCGCAGGATTTTGAAGTTTATTATTACAGCGATAGCGGGATGGCAGAGGTGCGGACGCATTCCCACGATTATTATGAATTTTATTTTTTCCTGGAAGGGGACGTCTGTATGAAGATCGGAGAGCGTTCCTATTTGCTCAAGTACGGAGATATCATCCTGATTCCGCCTCAGATTCCGCACTGTGCGATCATCCAGAATCCACATAAGCCGTACCGACGGTTTGTGTTCTGGATCAGCTGTAGTTATGCAGATCAGCTGCAAAAACAGTCAGACAGCTATGGGTATCTGATTGAGCGGGCGACAAAGCGTCAGGAATATGTGCTGCATCAGGAGGAGATCGCATTTCGGGAAACGCAGGCAAAGGTACTCCGGCTTTTAGAAGAGATGCGGCAGGACAGGTTTGGAAAGGATGCGAAGATTCCGCTCTGTATTGGTGAACTTGTGCTGCATTTAAATCGCGAGGCATACGCACAGGAGCACCCGATCCGGGAGCGGTCGATGCAGGGACTGTATGAAATGATGATGGATTATATAGAAGAGCATTTAAAAGAAAACCTTGATCTGAACGAGCTTTCGCGCATCTTTCATGTGAGCAAATATCATATTTCCCATGTGTTCAAGGATGAGACGGGGATTTCCGTACATCAGTATATTCTGAAAAAAAGGCTTGATGCCTGCAAAAGCGCCATCCGCAGCGGCGATAAGATCACGAGCGTCTACCCGGTGTTTGGATTTCGGGATTATTCCGCTTTTTACCGGGCATTTCGGAAGGAATATGGGATTTCCCCGAAAGAGTACAGGGAGATGCTGGAGAAGCTGGAGTAACTGAATTTCATCCCAAAAACATTGACAGACAGGTTTCTCTCAGGTAGAATATACTTAACAGAACCCGCCACGCTTAGTCTTGTTTTGCAAGAATGCGCAACCCGGCGGGACTTTTTATACCCAGAGGGAGGTGAGCCATGTATACATATCCTAAGAATTTTCTATCCGTTACACAACTAATCCAAAAACTCAAGGACGCTGGAATGGTAATCGACGCAAATGACACAGCTGAAATGGCATTAACAACGATTGGTTATTATCGATTGAAGGGATACAGCTTTCATCTTATTGATCCCGCAACCAAAAAGTATATAAAAGGAACAACCCTGTCTGATGTTATAAAATTGTACCATTTTGATACAGAGCTGTCCCATTTATTGTTCCGCTATTTATCACAAATTGAAGTTGCGTTAAGATCACGACTTGTTAATGCGTTCCAGATCACCCAGGATGCTCTCGTTTTAAACGATCCCTCTGTATTTAAAGATAAGAAAACATTCTGGAAAAATCAGAGTACTATTGCAGCTGAAATCAGTCGTTCAAATGATGTTTTCATAGAGCATAACTTCAATAATCACGATGGAGCGGTTCCCATATGGGCAGTTGTCGAGGTAATGTCGTTCGGAACCATATCAAAAATCATCAAAAATATGAAAACCGGCGGTGACAGCGCATTTTCTGAGCTGATTAAAAATTATAAATTTCAAAACAGCAAGGGACAAGCTATTCATCCATCAAAAGATATGTTTACATCCTGGATTCAGGCTGTTTCTATAATGCGAAATATTTGTGCCCACAACGGTCGTATTTACAACCGCACCATCAGCACTAGACCACAACTTATTTATTCTGATATCATCCAGCCGCATCCCCGATATAATGGTTTATATCAGATTATGCTTTCTATGAAGTATCTTCGTCCAACCGATGATTCCTGGACGACTTTTGCGGCAGATTCCAAACGGTTATTGAAGGAATATTCTGATGTTTGCGATTTGCGAAGACTAAATTTTCCATCCGACTGGAAAAGCCATTTTTAATAGGGCTCATACTTTTCATATATCTGCATATACTGCTGTTGATAGAACCAATCAAGCCTCTTGCAGATGCTCAAATCGATTGGACTTTCAGGAGAGACGATATCTTTTCGTCTCTCCGTTAAAAATAAAAAAAGGAACCTTCTAAATTCCCTAACGGGAATTTAGAAGTAGCGCAAAAAAGAGAGCCTTTGCCGTGTGCCGATAAGACAGTAATTTGAGAAAACTACAAAATCGGCATCTGCCAAGCAGGATTGGACAACAAAACAGGCGGCACTCAACGTCGGTTGGGTGCTGCCTGTTTTTGTACATCTAAGGGTTGAAAATCACCGGCTTTCTGCTCTGTAAAGCAAGGATAGTAAAAAGGGTGAAATAGTTATCGCTCTCATGCAGTTCCTTTGTGAAACAGCGAATCGCTGTATAAGGTATACGGTTCGCTGGGAAGTGCGCATATTTACGGTCGTGCAAAATACCCCACAAAACCGTAAAGTCGATAGAGGGGTATTTCGATGCAGAGTATGTTCGACACTGGGGAAACTGAAAATCAGCTTATATTCGTAGAAAAGTTACATTTTAGGGCGATAAATTCTGGGTATCGTATTGAAAACAGAGCTATCCTTGTGACATAATGTGTGTACACACTTTCGAGGAGGTGCAGCATGGCTATACCTAAGCTGAAAAAGCAGGATGTTATTGATGCCCTGAAATTTATCGACGAGAACGGAGTTCCCGAACATAATACGAGCGTAAAATATGTTCTTGTGTCTGAGAATGGGAAAAAGTATCCGCCGAAGTATGTAGTAGCCGTTGCTGACCATTTGGCCAACGGCGCAGATATTTCAACAGAATCCTTTAACAGCGTTGACGCAAAGGACTATCTGGAAAACATGGGCTTCGTAATTGAGGAGAAGCAGCAGGAAAAATATATGCTCATAATCACTGCTGAAAGTGTTTCCTCTACGGACGAACGCTTCACGATGGATAATCTGAGCCTTGGTGACAATTATAAGCCGCTGGATGCCTATTTTCAGAAAGCAAACGGAGAAATAATCAGACGCGCCTACAGTAAAGGCGAAAAAAGAAATTCCAATCTGACTCTGCCACGTCTTGCCTGCCAGATATTTGAAAAGCAAATTGCCGCCCTGTCTGTTGAGGAAAAGGAAAGTTTTCCTGTATGCAGATATAACCCCAATCGCGAGATGATCTGCGGCATTTATACAAGCGTAGAAGAATTCAAAAAACATCGAAACACATTCGAACATATGGACTATAGCTATGATAACGGTCGTATGTTTGTTATTTACAGTTGGAACACCTTCTCTACACTTATTTTCGTTCAGGAGTGTTTGAAGCATTTCGGTGAGCGTGGAGATCAATTTGTCCTGATATACCGCGAAAAAGATGAAAAGGAAACCGTGGTGTCAGAAAGAGAGATTGCGAGTCGAGATGATCGTGGCCAACAGCCTGCGGAATACCGAAACCCCTACTCATCCATGCTGATTGAATCAAAAAATCTGATTTTCAGAGGTGCGCCCGGTACCGGAAAATCTTATCTTGCCAAAGAAATCGCTACGGATATTATCAGCAATGGTTATGAGGACAACTACACTTGCCTTACTGACGAGCAGAAAAAACAGGTTGAGTTTGTTCAGTTCCATCCGAGTTATGACTACTCTGATTTTGTTGAAGGATTAAGACCGAAAATCAATGATGATGGGACAATGGGCTTTGAATTGCAGGATGGCATTTTCAAGAAGTTTGTTGCCCGTGCCAGAAAGAACTATGAGGACTCCCAAAAATCCAGAGAAACCGTAGAAAAGGAAGTCACGGTTCAAGAATCCATGACAGAGTTTTTCTCCGGCGTTGAGTTTGGCGTTAACACATTTAAGACGATTAATGGAAATGAATTTACCATTACTGGTGTGGATGACGGGCATATCCATATTTCTATTCCCGGAAACGCATCTGTCAACAGGCTTGCTCTGAGTTTGGATGAAGTTCGGAAGATGCTGGAATCCGGGCAGAAGTTTGAAAAAATAAAGGATATCACGTCCTTTTTCGGAAAGACGTTTGCTACGCAAGGATACTCCTATGACTTTGCTATCTATAAAGCAATCAAAGCGAAGAAAGGTACAGTTTCAAAAGCAAAGGCAAAACAGGAGGAACTGAAAAAATACATATTCATCATAGATGAAATCAACCGCGGCGAGATTTCAAAGATTTTCGGTGAACTGTTCTTTGCAATAGATCCCGGTTATCGCGGTAAAACCGGAGAGATCTCCACGCAGTATTCCTATCTGCACTCTGACCCCGGCGAAAAGTTCTATATTCCTGAAAATGTCTATATCATCGGCACCATGAACGATATCGACCGCTCTGTGGACAGCTTTGATTTTGCCATGCGTCGTCGTTTCCGTTTCGTAGAACTCAGAGCGGATGAGCGCCTTGAGATGCTTGCGTCGCTGGAAAACGAGGAGTTGGAGGCTGAGGCAATCAGAAGGATGGCTGCACTCAATAAGGCAATCGCAGAGGTCGAGGATCTGAATGAAAATTATCAGATCGGAGCGTCTTACTTTCTGAAGTTGAAAACACTTGATTTTGACCAGCTTTGGACTGATTATCTGCAACCGCTTCTACAGGAATACATTCAGGGAATGTACGATGAGGAAGGAATTATGAATCGGTTCGTAAGGGCATACGGCTATCAGAAACCTGCCAGAGGTGATGCGAATGAAGCTGCTCAGGATCAAGGATAACTCCCAGCAGAAAAAAGATGCCTTTTCTCAAGTAGCGAGGCTGACAGGCAAAATTGCAGATAAAACATTGGAACAGCTTGAGCGTGAAGGTGTGTTCGTATTTCCTGAAACCGTAAAGGATGCAGAGGATATTACGCAAGATCAGATGATCCTCCAAAGCGTCAATGACACCTATCGCTCCGGCAATGTGATGGGCTTTCTCGGCTACGGTGATGAGCGACTTGTGATCGCGTCCCGTTTTTGCGGAGAGGGTGAGGATTACTTTTTCCAGTATCTTTTAGATGAAGTTTTGGACTTTCCAAACATCGTAGATTTGAACTCCGATGCCAATCAAGACAATCGGCTGTTCAATTTTCTGCTGTTTCTGTTTCCGTATTACCTCAAAGCAGCGATGCGGAAGGGCTTGTTCAAAAAGTATATCCGCCACAGGTACAATGATGGAAATGTAAAAGGCACCATTGATGTCGCAAGGCATATAGAAAAGAACACCCCGTTTGTTGGTAATGTTGCATACAGCCAGCGAGAGTTTTCTTATGATAACAGTTTGATGGAGCTGGTGCGGCATACCATAGAGTTTATCAAAAGAAAGCCTTATGGGAATAAACTTCTTATCAAATTGAAAGACGAGGTAAAACTCGTTATAGATGCGACTCCGGGATATGAGCCGTATGACAGGCAGAAGATCATTGAACAGAATAAAAAGAATACCGTCCGCCACGCTTATTTCAGAGAGTATCTCGCATTACAAAGGTTGTGTCTCTTAATCCTCCGACACCAGAAACATCAAATCGGCACGGGAGCGAGGCAGATATACGGTATTCTGTTTGACGGTGCATGGCTGTGGGAGGAATATATTAACTTGCTCATTGAAGATATCTTCTACCACCCAATGAACAAGAGCGGCACAGGCGCTCAGAGACTGTTTGATGGAAATGTAGGCTTGATCTATCCCGATTTCATCAGCCGGAATAGCGAACCACGGATCATTGCTGACGCGAAGTATAAGCCCCTTGACAACATTGGCAATCGAGATTATTTACAAGTGCTTGCCTATATGTTCCGGTTTGATGCAAAGGCTGGTTACTATCTCTATCCAGAAGTGGAAGGGTCTGACGATTTGAAATTGTGGTTGAACCGTGGTTTGACCTATGAGAAAAATGTTATGGCGCGTGACGACATCAGCGTTATCAAGCATGGCTTGAAAATTCCTATAGATGCGCAGAATTATTCAGAGTTTACCGCGAAGATGAAGGTTCAGGAGCAGGCATTTACAAGCGTATTCTATGCGTGATTTTGTAGGAGAACACAGAACTGCATATCAATAATCGATCGGTTTTGATTGGAAATAATCCGTAGGAGTAAAGAGGAATCCCGATGCCAGACAACAGGAACCGCAAGCGACCGATACAGGTCAAATTTTTCGTAGATGAAAAAGAACTCGGCTTGATAAAGGCGAGGATGGCGCAGCTTGGGATAGAGAATATGAGCGCTTACCTTCGCCAAGTGGCAATCGACGGATATGAGGGAAAAACGGATTTTCCTGAACGCTGTGAGCCGAAAAATCCCTGACTCACTTTTCAAGATAGATTGATGTTCAGCTTCGCAGGAGTGTAGCCAATTTCCTTGAAATTGTTAAAGGGATTGGGATGTTTCCCAACAAGGTTTTGCAAAAGGTAAGCACGGTTGAAATTTTGCAAAACGCACGAGTGGGTACCGCCGTGCATTGCTTGCCAGAATGGCAAGCTCCGGTGTGGGTACTCACCGGATTTGCTTGCTATTCTGTAAGGAAATCCAGGTCGTACCACGCCGGTTTTCGCAAGTGTAGCTACACTTGCTGTGCTTGCTATTCTCCGTTTCCCATGTTAGCAAGCGCCATTTCCCAAATGGAAATCGGCGGCAACCGCCGCCTTGTCTGCCAAAAAGCGAAACGGACGGGCGCTGTCAATGGCGGCGTAGCCGTTCATCTTGACCATTGACGGTGTTCGTCCGTTTTGCTACGCAGTAGCACTTGAACGAATATAGTGTCGTTTAACGTCGGCATACAATTCGTGGAAAGTGGGATATTTCAGTTCCTTTCGTATATCCTTTCCGTACAAGAGGACGCTGCTCTCGACCAGCTCTGCCATGCCGAAGCTGTCAAACGCATAACTATCGGTAATTCGTTCTCCGCTTGTGCCCCAATATACTACACGGTCAGTTTTCTTTGAGAGGAACGCATCCAGGGTGAGCATCCCGCACTCAAAAGAACGGTAATAGGGATTATCGGGTTCATCTACAAGCATAGCTTGGCGAAGTCCAACGAGCGATTTTGCCTGTTCCTCCGTTATTTGCTTGCTTGTCAATACAAGAATATCAAGATCGCTCCAACCCAATCTGAAATCAGCAGATCATGTTAATGGAGTATGCAAAATCTCAGCACTTTCCGAACCCGACATTCTTTATTGATGACGGGTACAGTGGCATGGATTTTTCCAACCGCCCCGGTTTTCAGAAGATGCTTGCGGAAATTGAAGCCGGTCATGTGGAAGTGGTGATTACGAAAGACCTTTCAAGACTCGGTCGTAATTCTTCGCTGACAGGGCTTTATATCAACTACACGTTTCCTCAGTACGGCGTGCGGTATATTGCCATCAACGACCACTTCGACACCATCGATTCC
>OHSX01001042.1_pt1 | contig 10068 bp, 10 predicted proteins | sample 1578861 | NCBI WGS metagenome assembly OHSX01 (sample SAMEA3879530, study PRJEB24766) | human gut metagenome | biome: human-associated habitat; feature: feces | place: USA | collected 1985/1987 | reverse complement strand
GACTCGAACCCCAGACCCCCTGCGTGTGATGCATGACGACTTTTTGATTTTTATGACGTCAATTCGTTAAACAGGCTCAATTTGCTACAGATCTGCTACAAACGGCAGTTTTTACCCAGCACTAAATCTGCTGTTCTGGTTTTCTCGATTTTTGTTTTTTAGATTGTTTCTTTTGTTGGTGCAGTTCTTTCAAGTCTTCAATTGCCAGCTCTGGAGCCATGGTGTGGAACATCAGATAGTTTGTGTTCATGGTCTTCGCCGGAGCCTGCGCATAAATCTCCCTGCTGGGTTCGTTGGTCAGAATATGCCAATAACGGTAAAGGTAGCCTGTCCAATACATTACTTCTCTATCATACCGGGCATTGCCCTTTTGCGTCTGAGGGCACTCGTCTGCAAATTCCTCCAGAAGATATTCTTCTCCCGCCCACTGCATCCGGTTGTACTCTGAATCAAGATCACGGGCAACCTTAGAGCGCATGAACCGCTTCATGAAATCCTCGCTGTCATAGCCTGCTTGCAAAGAAAGCTCAAACAAGCGGCCCTGAATATCGCATAGTTTCAATTGAACCAGATCCATAACGATTCACCTTCTCTGCTTTGCACCATCAAGGATTTCATCAAAAAAGCGGCCTTCTCTACGATACTCTTTGCAGATTTGGTTTGCAAATGCAATGCCATTACTACGGTTCTGCTCGCTGGCCTTCTTCAGTGCCTGCCGTTCCATCCAAAGTAATTGGACTTCACGCTCAATCTTGACCGCATCACAAGCTTTCTGCGTAATAGCAACATACTGACGTCCAAGTTTCAGAGCAGACAGACTTTTCACCAATGCCGTATCGGTAATCGTTCCTTCAAAAAAGCTATCCAGAACATAGAACATTCTATCATTTGCGATGCTGCCAATCACCATGTCGTAGTCTTTATCCAGCTCCTGATACTTCTGGAAGAACTTCGTTCCTCGTGCGGCTTCCATTCTACCACGATGATATGCTACCAGCATAGCCCATTCAATATCAGCCGGAACATCCAAAGTTTTTAAGCTATGAAGATCAACCGATAAAATATAAAAAACAGATTGCTCATAGTCACAGATCAGCGTAAGCGGCTGGAGCGGATCAGTTCCCATATAAAATCCAGCTCCGAAGTCACAGCGGTCACGGCTGGCTGGTTTGATTTTCCCCTGAATGCCTGATTTGGAGCCATGGTATAAAACCATTTTATTCGGATGCATAGCAGAGATTTCTGTAGCATCTCCGATAATAGCATCGTGTATAATTTCAGCCAACGTGATATGATTTTCTTCGCAAATCGCAAGCATTTTCTCCTGTGCAAGACGATTCGGCGTAGATTTTTCATTTTCCCAGCGGTTTACGGTCGCAAAGGACACTCCGATTTCATCCGCCAATTTCGACTGGCTCCATTGTAAAGCTGAACGAATCTCAAAGACTGTGTTCATCGGGCACCTCCCGCAAGTATAACATTTGTCATCAATTTTATTGTAGCAAACGTTATATCATACGTCAAGTATTATTTTCATCATGCACGTCACCCGCAGTCAATTATCGGCGTTCATATCATTTTTTGAGCCGCAAATAGTATTTTTCAAGGCTCTTATCGCAGACATTCACAATATGCAGCCAATCTTCCCGTATGAGCTTGCGGAAGATGATCGGGTTCACCTCGATGGTCTCCACATCCTTGCAGCGCATCAGGAATCGCATATCCTCAAAGCGCTTGAAGGGGTTGGAGAGGATGTTCTTCTCCACATCCTTCCGGGTATAACCGCCCTTCTGGTAGATACTGGTGGATTTCTCTGCGATCATCCCGTGCGCCTTGCTATTCTCGTAGAAGTCGATGAAGTAGCCCACCACGTCCGGCAGAGCGACTCTGCCGCTGGTGTCCATATACTCATAGATTGCTTTGAGCAGTACCGGCTTGTAGGAGTAGCTCATGTCCATCGTTTCGATGAACTTCATGAACTTGTCCGCCATATTCTGCGGCGTAATGAGATCCCAGCCATACTGTTTCGCAATATTGCGGATGCTTTCCTCCCGGAAATAGTGGAACATCCGCTTATCACCAAAGGGAATCGAAAGGTCCGGTTTGACTTTTCCGTCCTTGATGTAGCGCTCCACCGTCTCGGACTGTACATCCACCATCCGAACGAACTCGATCTGCGAGATCATATCCTTGACGCTGTTCTGCCAGTTGAAAAGGTCGATGATCTCATAGTCCGACACATCGATCGGCACATCCAGCCACGCCTCTGGCTTTTCGCCCTGGAACAGCATATCCTGATCCAGCTTGCGCTTGTTCTCCGGCGCCAGCACATACGCCATGGGCTGATATTTTGCAATGTCCAGCACCCGGTGCAGGCTATATGGCATATTGAACATATTGGCATTGTCCACAAAGTCAACCACCAACAGGTCTTCTTTGCCCGGGCAGCGGCGTGTACCACGACCAAGCTGCTGCAAATAGATCGTTTTGGACATGGTCGGGCGTGCCATGAACAGCACCGTTGTATGCGGGCTGTCCCAGCCTTCGTTCAGAAGGTCGCAGGCACAAAGAACATTGGTCGAGCCGGTTTCATAGTCCTTCAGGATTTTTTCCCGAACCTCAACACGATCCCGCCCGGAAACTGCTTCCGCCTTCACGCCGCTATCCCGCAGTAGCTTTGCAATTTCGGCTGCATGGTCTACGCTGGCACAAAAGATCACGGTCTTTTTGCCGTTGACGTACTTTAAATATGTATCAACGATCAACTGATTCCGTTCCGGGATAAACAACTTGCTTTCCAGATCCTGCGAATTGTATTTGATGCCGTTGATCCGCACATCGGTCAGGTCGATGTTGGTCTTGACCCGGATGCAGCGAATCGGCACCAGTACGCCACGCTCCACAGCAGTTTTCAGATCCATTTTGTGGGCGACATTCTGGAACAGCTCCAGCATATCTTCACCATCGCTGCGTTCCGGGGTAGCAGTCAGTCCCAGAATGAACTTCGGGTGGAAGTAGGTGAAGATCTTCTGATAAGTGTTGGCTGCCGCATGGTGGCATTCGTCCACGATCAGGTAGTCAAAATCTGTAGGCGAGAACTTTTCCAGATCCTTGGAGATACTCTGCACCGTTGCAAAAATGACCGTCTGGGTCACATCCTTCTGGCTTCCGATGTACTCTCCCAAAGTCGCTTCCGGCTAGACCTTAGCAAAGGTTTCTTTTGCCTGCGACGCCAGCTTCAGGGCATTGACCAGAAATAGTGTGCGTCCGCCCACTGCCTTGGCGTCCGTTGCTGCCGTGATGGTTTTTCCTACGCCGGTCGCATTGTACAGCAGCGCAATGGTCTTGCCGTCCTCTCGCATTTTCTGCAGGTTCTCGGTAGCCTCCTGCTGGTAATCCCGAAGCTCGATGGTCTGCCCCATCTGAACCGGCAGGTCCGCTTTAAACGCCTTGAACATGGGGCTGGTGCCCAGAAACGTAATCAGCTCGTCTTTGACCTTTTCCGGTTGCTTTTCCAGCTGGCTGTAGATCCAACGGTATACTTTCCAGTTGTCATAGATCAGGCTGTTCTGTTTCAGGAGGTCATCAGCGTATTTGTTTTCGGACACCTTGCTAGGGTTGTGGTAGGTCTCACCGTCAATCTCGATTGCAATTTTGGATTCAGGAGATTCCAGCGCAAAGTCGATATAGCGATGCCGTCCATAGATGTCCACGCAGGGGTACTGGACCTGCAAATTTTCGGTTTTTTCCGGGCCAAAAGCCTCACAGAAAAGCTGTACAAACAGCTCCTCCGCACGGCTGTTGACACTGGTCGCTTTCATTGGCTCCATGATGGCCTCCTAAAACGATATTCCTCATTAAGATTTATAATTTTATTGTATCATACGCAAAAAGCTCTGTATAGTTTGTTTCTTTGGCAAGGTTTTCTGTCCTTGTTTCTTAATTCTATACCTTTATAAGAGAACTCATTGATTTTTTATTTGACTGACGTTTCCAAAAAGATAACCATAATTTTTTCTCAAAAGACTTAACTCTACTGCATCCATGGGCTTCTACTAAGCGAAAACACTTACAGTTGGAAGTGAAAGCGGGGTTTTACCATGGAATATACCGCCAGCACCGCGCCAGCCAGCCGGCCACTGCCACCAAGCACCGCAACGAGCTTCTGGTGGATGCCGAGAGCTTCGCCTACATCTTTGCCAGCCCTAACGGTGAGCACCAGCAGGACCCGCTGGCCAAGGTCAAGACCGCCATGTTGCTGATCCAGAAGGACAGCGAAGCACGCGGCTATGCACCCTTCATCATGCGGCCCTCTCCTCTGTTCACCCACGGGTATTTCCTGCTCAACAGCGCCGATGCCGCCGCAGTCAACCGCATCTGTACCGGTGCTGCCACCCTGCAGGATGAGGCCGCCGGAGTCTACGACGTAGATCTTGCCCGCCTGTGGAGCAGCCGCTGGCAGAACGATTTTTCCTTTCCGCAGTTCAAGTACCTGCTGTACACCCACAGCGACAAGCTGCCGCTGAATGCCCAGCTGCACCTGACCCCCGCCATGCAGCTGACGCTGGAGTGGCACGCCAATGCGGATGCCCGTTTTTCCGTTCTGCTGCGCGCCCTGAAGGAGATCTTCTTCGAGGCTGCCCGCAGTGGCCAGTATCTCTACGATCGGGATGCCGCCGCCCAGCTGGCGCAGGCCACAGGCCTGAGCAGCACCCGTGCCACCAGTGCAGTGCGCGTAGTGCTGGCGGCTGTGCAGTCCTGGCAGCAGCATTCGTCCCGCCTACAGCGCACCCGTGTGCTGCGCCGCGGCACCACGCAGGAAGGCGCAGAGTACAGCGTCGTGGACCCGTTCATCAGCGAGTTTTTCCACTGGCTGGAGCAGAGCTTTGCTGCTCTGCGCAGCGGCGAGACCTGCCGCTATCTGCCGGTGAACGATTCTGTGCAGGGCAGCGAGCGTCTGACCCCGGCTCTGGGCGTTCTGGAAGAGCTGGACCTGCTCCACTTTGCCCTGCTGGGCGGCTCCAACAGCCGCCTGTACCTCTACGTCAACCAGACCCAGACCCTGGAGCTGGCTGACCGCGGGTTCTACCGCAACCACCTGCTGGAGCGCATTGCCCAGCGCCACACCGATGCTGTGCGGCTGATGAGCTGACTGTTTACCAGCGGCTTTTCCAGCGAGCAGCTTTGGGACCGCATCGAGGAATACTTTCTCGGCCTGCCCATTCAGGGCTTTGACGCCCCTTCTGCCGAATCGAGGTGATCTTTATGCCTTATCTTTTCTGCTCCATCCGCGCTTCTCCGGTGTATAGTTCTTTTCTTTTGACTCAATGTGTGGTATAGTAAAGCTACACCCCGCAAGGGGACGGAAACAGCGGGAACGCTCGTATGCACCCACGAGAAACGCATTGCAATTTATCCCCGTAAGGGGACGGAAACTTCTTGCCAAACAGTTTAAACATAATGGAATCCATTGCAATTTATCCCCGCAAGGGGACGGAAACTTGATGTCCTGAGCATCAAAATCAATGTCACCGATTGCAATTTATCCCCGCAAGGGGACAAAAAAGCACCTCTGCCACTGGCATTTGCCAGCAGCGGAGGTGCTTTGCTTTTTCTTATATTCTATTTTACAGGTTGGGAACTGCGCCTGCCGGAATCGTCTTTGTGACAGGCAGCGCCTTGACGCCTTGCGGGACGTTCCGCTTCAAGGGGCGGATCTCATGCAGGTAGGCGGCGATCTTTTGCAGGGTCTCTTTAATGTGCTCTGTATCCAGCGGCAGAACGCGCTCGCTCTGTAAGCCTAGGTCGCTGGCGCTGGCGTGATTGATCTGGTTGCGGTACTGCATCACGCGCTGATAGAGCAGGGCAGCCTGCTCCAGCTGCGGGCGGATGGCAGGGTCGATGACCAGCTGCCCAGAGGCAAGCACCATATCCAGATAGTCGTGCATTTCTGCATCATTTGCTACGCCGAACAGCATATTGCCTTCTGCATCGTCCCGGCTTAGGGTCAGGCGCAGGTCTGTTGTATAGGGATATTCCTTCTGCATCAAAGTCAGGCGGCAGAAATGGAAGTGGAACAGCGGGTACACCCACGGCTTGCCCTTGTTCTGCATCTGCGCTGCCAGATACTCCCAGCCTTTGGGGGTGGGCTGCGCAAAAATATGCTGGCAGACATATTCCGGCATCTGCTCGCACAGCAGGGTCAGCGCCTGCTGGTACATCCCGTGGCCGGCGCACCAGCTCACCAGTGCAGGCAGCGCCTTTTCGCCGGAGGAAAGCAGCTCTGCAAACTCGGTACTGAAACGGTCTTTCAGTAGCCGGAAGAACAGGTCGGTCAGGTTCTGGCTCTTCTTGGGCGTCTTTTTCAGCGCCTGATCGATCTGGTTCAAATCGTCGTTCAATTTCTGCACCCGGCACAGCGCCAGATCTTCCGAGAACTGGTTGATGCGGGTCAGCAGCGTGTGCAGCACCGGGTCTTTTTCGCCCTCGCTCCACAGATAGCGCTTCAGTTTTTGCGCGGTGCCAGTGGAGAAGAACTCGTCCATGGCGGTAACAAAGTCGAACAGATCATACAGCTGGGTGCGGTCATGCGCGACAGGCTCTTCCCCGCGCAGCTCCGCATAGATCACCCGGCGGGTCTCCACTTTGCGCAGGTCCCGCATACAGCGGGCAGCGGTCACCAGCAGCATGGCAGTGTCCCGCATGCCACCGGAAAGGTCGATGGAAAGGGTGTCCCCTTCGTTGATCTTTTCCAGCAGCTGCGAGATGGCCTGAAACTGCTTTTTCTCGTCATCCATGCTGTCCGGCACTTCGATCACCACCAGCCGTTCTTCCGGGATGCCCACCCTGCGCAACGCATCGCGGAAATATTCCAGCGTGGTGCAGGTGCTGCCGTCCGGCATTTCCACCACAGCTTTTTTGCGCACCGTCTCGCTGCACAGTGCCAGAATGCAGTCCGGGGTCTCCTTTTCCTTTATCAGGTACCGCACCGCGCCCTCGTTGGTCTGGGTCTTGTAGTTCGGGTTTTTCGGGCTCATATATAAAAGTAAAACATCGCGTCCCATCTTATCCATCCTCCTGTTCCGTTTTCATCTGCACCAGTTTTTGCTGCCATGTTTTGCGCCGCTGCGACACCGCCGCCCGGCTCACACCAAGAAATTCTGCCACGGTCTTATCCTGCGCCGGGTTGCGCTCCGAGTCCAGCAGGGCGTGGAGCGCGGCGCATTCCAGCGCTTTGGGTGCATAGGGCGGCTGAACGGTAAACTCCACATACCGGTGCAGCAGCAGGATATCCCACAGGCAGTTGTCCTGTTCCAGCGGACGCAGATCATCGCAGTTTGCCAGCCGCGCGGGCGCATCCTCTGCCGGAGGCAGCGCGTCATTGTTGCGCAGAAAGCCCATCAGCACGCTGCTCCACAACGGTCCAGCTGTCTTGCCGTATTTTTCCTTCTGCTGCAGGTTCATCAGCCCTATGCCGCGGTGCAGCCATGCCAGCATTTCACTGCTCTGCTCCACCTTTTCTTCCACGCTTTTTTCTTGGGAAACCACCCGGTCACCCAGCGCCGAATCCTCTCCGCCAGTGTCGTCCAGACTGAGCACCGACTGCTTACTGCGCAGTGCTTTCCGCAGGGTCTTTACGCCGACCCCGACAATATCGGCGATCACCTGTTCTTTTTCCGGGTCACGGCAGAGCATACTCTCTGTGATTCCGTTCTTTTCCATGTACTCCAGCGCTTTTTTGATTTTGCGGTTCGTCTCGCGTCCGAAACCCGTCACAGCCATTTCTTCCTGCTGCTGGTCGTGTGCCTGTGCATGACGGACAGCGGTGCGCAGATACATACTGAAGGTCTGCCCCGGCTTTGCTTCCCAAAAATCAAACGCATCCAGAAACGCCTTGCAGAAATCCACGCTGTTCCATGCTTCCTCTCCCCTTCCGGGAGCCTGTGCGGTCAGAAAGCATTCCGCCCAGAACGTGCGGAACCGTTCATCATTGGCATCGTGCAGCTTTTTGCGCTGTTCCGGCGGCAGCTGCAGCAGCGGCGAAGCATCAATGTCCGCCCATGTTTTCACGTCATTCATCGCTGCTCAGTCCTCCCGGTGCTCGTTTATCCAGATCAGCTGATGGAACACTTGTTCGGCGGTCTTACTGTCACGCATGGTACCTACCAGCCCGGCGAGCTGATACAGCGCTGCCATATCGTAAAGCCGCGCGCTGAGCACCTGCCCGTTTTCCCGCTTGACCTCGCCATAATACACACCGCCTACTTCCAGCTCCGTATGGGTAGCTTCGGCGCAGGTCAATGCCGTCAACGTGACCACCGGGATGCTCTTGGAGCCGTAGGTGATACAGGCATACACCCGGGTGACCTGCGGCAGGGCATCCACCAGATCCCGGCACAGGCCGATCAGCGTTTCCGGGCGCTGATCCTCGGGCAGGTGGAGCTGGTGCACCTGATCTTCTGCAATGCCCAGCTGCGCCAGCTCTTCCAACAGTCGCTGATAGTTGCGGGCGGTATCGGCATTTTCCTGCCGGATAGCCAGCAGCTGCACCGTGTCCCCGGGTTCAAGGGTATCCCGCATCACCTGCACGATGGGAAAGCAGGTGGCCGTGGGCGCACCTGCCCGCTCCCGCTGGTACAGCATGGGGTCCAGCTTTCCCTGCAAAGGTACGGTGGTGATATAAGTCTTTAGCACAGGGCAACACTCCTTTTTATAAGATCCATTATCTGCATCATACCATAAAAAGGCCGCTGCTACAATGGCTTAAAAAATTTATGCAGATTTATTTTTTTACGCCTTAACTGCGCCCCTGCCATGGGCTTCTGGTAGGTGAAAGGAGGTGAAAAACATGTTTGAGCTGATCTCTACTCTGGGCTGTGCCGCAGCCGGTGCCGTCGCAGGCGCCGTGAAGGGTGCCTCCATCGGCATCGCCGTGGGCGGCCCTGTCGGTGCCATTGCCGGCACCATCCCCTGCGCCATCGTTGGCGGCGTTACCGGCGCTCTGGCCGGCAACAACGTTGGCCACCGCATCGACAAGCGGTGAGCCCCGCGCCAGCACTCCCGTCCGTTTTGTGCGGACGGGAGCCTTTTTTAAAGAACCGGGAGGTACACGCTATGTTCATCAACTTTTCCAACCACCCCTACGCCCTGTGGAGCGCCGAGCAAACGGCGGCGGCGCAGCGCTACGGCACGGTGGTCGATCTTGCCTTCCCTGCCATCGACCCCGCCGCCGACGAGGCCGCACTGGACTCCCTTGCCACGGTATACGCCGACCACATCCTGCACCTTAACCCGGACGCCGTGCTCTGTCAGGGCGAGTGCACCTTTGTGTACCGGGTAGTCCAGCGTCTGGAAGCCGCGGGCATCCCCACGCTGGCCGCCTGCTCCCGCCGCAAGAGTCAGGAGACCACCTACCCGGACGGCAGCACCCTGAAGCGCAGCATTTTTGTGTTTGCCGGGTTCCGGCGATATGGCCCGATGCCCTGAAGTCAACAGTTCGGGGGGCGAACCTCCTTTTCTACCGCCTAGTTTTCCCCAATCTGGCACAGGGTTCGCACCACCAATTTCCAACTTTTTATTCGGAAATATCTTTTATTTTTGCAGTCAATGTGCTATATTTATCTTGTGATTGCAGAACACGCCTTAAAAAGCGCAGGAAAAGAGTTTCTTTTTGGGGCAGTTCCGCTATTGCAGCTTATCCCCGCAAGGGGACGATAACAAGGTCGGGTCGATGTACAGGCCGTCTGACCGCATTGCAGCTTATCCCCGCAAGGGGACGATAACAGAACTGCAGTATGGATGTCGTTCACGCGGTAGATTGCAGCTTATCCCCGCAAGGGGACGATAACTCTGTGCCATTGTCACTATTGACCGTTGTATGGAATTGCAGCTTATCCCCGCAAGGGGACGATAACATCAAAGATCTTTCTAAACTCCTCGATATCGTAATTGCAGCTTATCCCCGCAAGGGGACGATAACTCGTTTCTGTCAACGTATACGATATACTTGCGAGATTGCAGCTTATCCCCGCAAGGGGACGATAACAAGGTCGGGTCGATGTACAGGCC
>OHSX01001019.1_pt1 | contig 10216 bp, 8 predicted proteins | sample 1578861 | NCBI WGS metagenome assembly OHSX01 (sample SAMEA3879530, study PRJEB24766) | human gut metagenome | biome: human-associated habitat; feature: feces | place: USA | collected 1985/1987 | reverse complement strand
ACTCAGGAGGACACCTACCGGGGCGATGGGCTGAATCTGTATGCGTACTGTGCCAATAATCCAGTTTACTATGTTGATCCGAGTGGGTTTGCCAGTGATAAGTTATGGCCGAACGAGTTGGCATCTGGTACATATAAACAACTGTTGGATTTGCTGGAGAATGCTACAAAAAGCCATCTTACCCCACATCATACTCCAGCCGACCTCTATATGAGGACAAACTATGGTATATCCAAACCGTTTGGATGGGCAATCAGCTTGGAGACAACATATCTCAATCCGGGTGGACGACATGGAAAAACGGCGACATATGGAGGTAATTTTTCAGGAGATTTTAAGAAATGGTATCTCTCACTTTCCCCTAGAGATGCACTAGCATTTGACATTCGTAATATACAAAATATCCTGAAAGAGCAAGGTCTTTATGATAGTAATGCGCGCAGATTGCTGAGAGAACATATCCATAATGTTGTGAATGCAAGATTTACTTCTGATCCTGATATAGTTAGTCGGCCGGACTTTTCTGGTAAGAAAGTTGAAAATGCGGCAATTTTCTCAAAGGATTATCAAGATTATAAACCAAAGGATTGTGTATTAAATGAGTTTAAATGTCCAAAGAAAGGATGAAGGTAACCATATGTCATACTTCGATGACTTGAATTACTTGTATAGTAACCGTAATACAAGCCAGTGTTCAGGGGAGGTAATAGATAGTTTTCTTCAGAAGCTGAATTTATTTTGTGCACAATGGCACGATAAAGCCACAATTAGTCAGATTTCAGATTTCATGAAACTATTTTATAATGATGCACCAACAGAGCAAAATGAATTTATTTATTATTTGATAGATAATATTGTGGAACGATTTCCAGAGACTGCAATACCTAAGATAGTAAACAATATTGCAGATTTAGAGGGTTCAGAGGGAGATGAATGTATATTTTATTTAGTAAGTTCTATTAGTAGAGAAGAGAAGTACATAAAATATTGTGTTGAAGCCCTGAAAGCTACGACAAAAAAGAATCAAGATCTTATTTTGGATGAATTAAAAAAGAATGGTAATCCAAATGCAATTTCCATAGTTAAGGAGTTCACTCAAGCATCATAATATTTACAATGCGGCAAACTGACTGTGGGAATTGTCCGCCAAATGGTGCTGTGTAGAAGCGGGAAGTTGTGCCCCAGTAATGCAATGTAAACGGGAATGTGACCCGTATCCAGCTCCCCGCCGGCGGGGAGATCCTGCGGGAGTACGACGCGGCCAACCGCCTGATTGCGGAGACACACCGGGAGGAGCGCAGCGGGATCGACAACCGGACGCAGTTCGGCTATGATGCGGCGGGCAATCTGACCGAGATCACGGACAACCAGGGGCGCAAGACCCGCATTGCCTACGACCTGCTCAACCGGGAGATCCGGCGCATCGAGCGGGATGGCGGCGTGCAGCGCACGGTCTACGACCGCAACGGCCAGGTGGTGCGGCTGATCAGCCCCAATGAGTATGATGCTCAGACGGACAGTGGCGACGGCTTCCAGTTCACCTATGACGCCCAGGGCCGGGTGCTCACGGTGCTCAGCCCGGACGGCCACGTGCTCCAGAGCAATACCTACGATGCCGATGGCAGGCTGCTCCAGCGGCTGGACGGCGTGGGCAGCGGTGTGAAGTACGAATACGACCTGGCCGGGGCCCAGCGGCGGATCGTGAGCATGGGCGGGGCCAGCCAGGAGTTGGAGTACGACGCCCGGGGCCGCATCACCGGCATCGTGGACGGGAACGGCAGCGAGACAAAGTACCTGCTGGACGAGTGGGGCCGCATCACCGGTGTGGTGAAGGCGGACGGTTCGACGGAGCGGTATGCCTACAACTTCGCGGGGGATATGGTCTCCTCCACCGACGGCGAGGGCCACACCACCCAGTATGAGTACAACCGCATGGGGAAGATCTCGGCCATCGTGGACCCCACCGGGGAGCGGGAAACCTATCACTACGACGGCCAGGGGCGGCTCATCCGCAGGACGGACCGCAACGGCGTGACGGTGGAGTTGGGGTACAACCTCTATGGTGCTCCCCTGTTCAAAAAGGAAAAAGACGGCGCTCAGGGTGATTTTTACGAATACACCCCGGAGGGCTTACTCAAGTGCGCCATTTCCGCCGGGATGCGGTACGCCTATGAGTATGACGAGATGGGCCGCATGACCCGCAAGAGCGCCAGCGGGCGCACCCTGCTGGCCCTGGAGTATGACCGGAATGGCAACAAGGTACGGCAGATCGACGTCACGGGCAAATTGACCGGCTTCGACTACGACCCCATGGGGCAGCTTCTGCGCCTCACCGACGACGGGCAGGAGCTGGCAGCCTATACCTATAACCCGGACGGCACGCCCAGGGCCGTGGCCCACGGCCCCATCCGGCAGGAGTATGCCTACGACCTGGACAAGAACCTGACGGGCCTCACCGTCCGCTCCGGGGAGGCCCTGCTCTCCCATGCCAGCTATGCCTATGATGGAAACGGCAACCGAATCCGAAAACAGGCCCTGGACGGGACGACCCTGTACCAGTACGATGCCCTCAATCAGCTCCAGCGGGTGGACTACCCGGCGTATTCCGAGGAGCTATTCTACGACAAGGCGGGCAACCGCGCCCGGCGTCTGGTGGGCGGCGAGGAGGAATTGTACCAGTACGACCCCCGCAACCGCCTGATGGCCCTGACCCGGGGCGGCGTGACCACGCCCTTCCAGTACGACAACGCCGGCAACCTGCTTCGGGATGACAAGGCGCGGTACAGCTACGACGCCTTCAACCGGACGGTGAAGGTGGAGAGCTTTGACGGCAACGTGCAGGTAAACCGCTATGACGCGGAGGGCCTGCGCCACGAGATGGAGGAGAACGGGCGGCTGGTGCGCTTCATCTTCCACAAGGGGGAGGCCGTGGCGGAGCAGGAGGAAAACAGCAATGTGGTCCGCCTGATCCGCGGCTCGGAGCTGATCGCCCGCAGCAGCGACAGCGAGAGCGCCCGGACGTACTACCACTATGCCAGCGACGAGATGGGGTCAACCACCCATATCGTTGATGAAAGTGGCAATGTCCAAAACCGCTATGCCTACGACGCCTGGGGAAAAATTGAGGTCAAGGAGGAGGCCGTTCCCAACCGCTTCACCTACTACGGCCAGCAGATCGATCCCATCACCCAGCAGTATTACCTGCGGACCCGGTTCTACAACCCGGTTATTGGCCGCTTTACTCAGGAGGACACTTACCGGAGTGACGGGCTGAATCTATATACGTACTGTGCGAACAACCCTGTGTTTTATGTTGATCCATCTGGGTACGTTGCCCAAAATTTTGCCCCCAAGATTATGCTGAATTCTTTAGAATGGATTTTGGCGTAGCACTGACAGAAGATGATTATAAACATTTTTCAGTGTTGCGTAGCAACCCAAACGAAATTTCTGATGCATGTGATATTTGTGCAGTGTCTAGCACAAATAATCAAAAAATCGATGAAATTATATATGGGAAGCAACTAACAAATATTGAGCAGAAACGACAATATGTAAATCCGAAAGCGGGGTGTCCATAATGGATTGGATTCCGTTGGGTCAGGAGGAATACAACTCTATTTGCCAAAAAGTAAACTATTTGGAAATCAAAAATAGGCCAGGCAGACTATACCAAGAAGTCTCAAAACTTCCGTGTACGTTAGAAAGTAAAGTGAAATTTATTCTTCAGCACTGGGGATGGGATGGCCTCCCAAGAGATGAAGGGAAGTTGGTGATTTCTCAAATAAATAATTTTAGATTAACATTTACCTCGGAGGTAAAGGAATTTATTCATCAAATATATGGCTTATCTTTACCCATGAAAAAGACAAGGAGTTTGGGAACTGTTGAAGATATTTATGGCGGTGTTTTAAGGTTTAAGTATCCAGAGAGTGGATGGAAGGATTTGTTTATTACATCAAAATGCCTCGGCTTAAAATTCCACGATGATGTTACCCCGATTGGATATATGTTAAACTATAATGGTTTCTCTTTGTCAGGGCAACAGATAGATGGCTGGGAAAATCCCAACTATAAACCAGTTGGAGCTTGGACCTATGAATTATATCTTGGAAACAACGAAAAGATTTATTTTTGGGACAGTGAAAACTCTGATGGCATAGGCATTGAAGCCGACAGTTTAATTTCATTCTTTGCATGTGCGTTTGGATTGATTGTGGATACCGAGAAAGTTTATGGATATGCCACCGAAGAAGATTTTGAACTGATGGACGAGATTGAGAGATCATGGAATCAAGGTTAAAAATTGTGAGTAAAGTCTAAGTTGAAGTATATTAAGTATATACATTTACAATGGTATCGGCGACCGTATCTGCGAACAAGCCATTATGTAATGTGAAAACAATCAAAACTGAATCATGTACCGATGCGCTTTCCAGCGTAGACCAAGCCAAGGCCCGCCTATGCTGACAGCATGGGCGGGCCTTGAGTATTATTAAACGGAAGGATGGCGATTGAGATGTCCTATCTGGATGAAGATTTTTTGAAGCTAAAAAGGCGGGAAAAATACGCTAAATACAGCACATTGGAAACTGGTATTTATATCAAGGATGAATTGGTCGAATTTGAGCCGCGGGATATTCCAGAGTTGAATATCAACGCCTCCTTGCCGAAAACATTTGTGCGGATGCCGCTTTCCATTGCTAAAATAAAATATCCCTCCGAAACACGTCCGCAGATGATATTCACAAGTTTGGACACGACTGTGAATTTTACCTTCAGCGTGTATCCACAGGATGTTCCTTTGGATCAGGTGAAGCGTGTCGCGGAGCAGATGAAAGCCATGCTCAAAAAAGTTAATCCAGCCAATATTTTCTATGATCTCCAAGCGGAAGTTGCAGAAAACCGTGCTTTGTGCTGGTTTAACTATAAAAGCTATGCGATTGATGACCAGATTTATACGATTATGTATTTGCTGGCAGCAGAAAAAGGAAAAATTCTGCATGGAACATTCAGTTGTAGATTTGACTCGATGAACGAGTGGAACCGAGCGGCAATTCAAGTCATTCAATCCGTCAAAGTAATGGATACTTAGGAGGTGTTCGCTATGCGGGAAGTATTGATAAAGGCAATTCCTTTCGATGATCTCAAGATTACTGAGCTGGAAGGCGTACAACAGGTAAATGAACATGGAGAATTGGTTTTCTCAGGACTGATGCGCGGAGAAAAAGAGAGCGAGTATATCTCCTGGGCGTTAAAGAAGAATCCTCTGGTTTCAGTCAATGTTTGCAGCGATAGCGGTGAGGAAAAGATACTATTCCAAGGAGTGCTGGTTGACTTTGAGATTCAGGCTCAAAACGATGTTAGATATTTAACTGGGGTATTAAGGACGAATACCTACTTGCTGGATTTGATTCCGCATAAGCGTTCGTTCCAAGCAGACAGACTACAATATCAAAATCTATTGACGACTGTGAATAATGGCTATACCGATTCCATTTTCATCATGGCAAAGGGAGCGGGCTCAAATATTCCTGGGCTTGTTATGCAGTATGATGAAACCGACTGGGCATTTATAAAGAGAATGGCAAGCCGCTTTCATACTGTTGTGATACCTGATTCACAACGCGACCATATCGCATATACCTTTGGGCTTCCCGAAGATGGAGTTCATTATGCTGTTGAAACAAACATATTTTCGATTGCAAAAAACGCGGGCCAAATCATTGAGAGCGAAGATCAGCGGATGCCAAGAGCGGATACTTTCTTTTATGTGCTGAACTCAAGGGAAATCTACCGCCTTGGAGACTGCGTGACATTGAACGGGGTCCCGCTGCGTGTGTACTCCATTAAAACCAAAATGGAAGGCAGCGAGCTGTACCATACATACTATTTGACCAGCGAGAGCGGATTTGAAACTGAGGAAGTTTTCAATGAAAATCTCATTGGGCTCTCTCTTGATGCGCAGGTAACTTCCGTGGAGCGAGATACTGTCCAGGTTTTGATTGGATGTGATGAAAACCAAGCAGGCTGCGGCACCCGCGTCTTCCCGTACGCTACAGTGTACTCCACTCCGGATGGGACCGGCTGGTATTGTATGCCTGAAATTGGGGATGCTGTCAGGCTGTACTTTCCATGTGAAAAGGACGCGGATGCATATGTGGCAAGCTCCGTCCATCTCCAATCCTCCGCAGGCGACGAGCGCATAAACCCTGACTTCAAATCCATCATGAACAAGCAGAAGAAGGAAATCCTTTTCACCCCTGGGAGCTTGCTGCTTACCAATAATGCCGGGATGTCCATCGAACTGTCTGATGCAGAGGGAATTAAGATTATCAGCGACAAGGCAATCGTTGTGCAGTCGCAGGAAGCTGTTGACATTTCAAGCGCGACAAGTTCCCTCAGTATCAGTGCGCCACAGCGTATTATATTCCAACAGGGCAATACGCAGATGAGTCTTGAAGAAAAGCTACATTTTGGAGGTGCGCAAGTTCGGATAGACTGAAAGGGCGTGAGTACAAATGGGCCGAAAAGAAGAAATGTTCCAATATGCCAGGGAAAAGCTTACTCCATACATTTCCGAACGGGCAAATTTGCTCCGGAAAGACTGCGCCGCATATCTGGAAATGAAACGGGAATATCATAGAATTGTTTCTGATCTGCTCCAGACAGCACAAAAGAGGCAGGCTGCTGGGACGCTTGGACAGATTCACTACTTTTCTATATTCTATCTACAGAGCAGCGCCGTAACACAGAGCTATGATTTTGCGCTCTCTTTGACCAATGAGCGATATTGCCTGGATCAGAACGGGCTGTTGTGTTTTTGGTGCCCACAACGTCTATTTCAGGCAGTCGAGGAAGACTTGAGTTTCTTTGAAAAAGATGCCAGACAAATGTGGATACGAATTCGCCCATATGAGTTGGAAGAAATCCGCCGGGCCTATATCAATAACTTGTATCAGCTGGCCGGCTTCTTCTTTGGTGAGGAATCTTTGGATGCTGCTGTCTTAGGCGGAATCGCAAGGCTAGACTGCTGTGATGAAGTGAGATTTTCGTTCGGCGGTTACATGGATCAAACAATTCAGTTTGCGTTGTTCAGAAAGGGGGATGAACATGAGATACTTTCTCCTGAAAACCGACCCAAAGTATAACACGTCCCCCGTGATTGAAAATTGGTACCCGAAAATAGATGTGCGCTTAATCCGCAAGGAAACAGGACACAAATTGCCAAAGCGCGAGCTGCTGTTTATACAGTCAAACCCTGATACCATTTTTACGGACATTATTGATTTCCCCTTTTTCCTTGGAACGAAGATGGTCCGAGATGTCATTAAAATGTATGAGCCTACAACACAATTTAAGGAGATTATTTTACTGGATCGTAAAAATGCGACAAGCGAAATTTACTACATTCCCCTTTTAGAGCACTGCGATTGCCTGGCACCGGAAAGTGAACTCTCCCGCGGGCGGGATACCCTGATAACCGCTGTACTTGACCCTGAAAAAATTGAGGACCGGAGTATTTTCTATTTAGGCGGATTTTCTAAGCTCTATGCTGTGGCGCGGCTAGATTTAGTGGAGAGCCTATTGAGGCGTGGTGGCCGTGGTATTGGCTTGGAACGCTGTATAATTGCAAATCCATATCAGCATATATCGGTTTCATAGAGGAATGTGCTATGAATAAATTTCTGAAAATATCAGTAATCATGCTTTTTGTGATTGCTTTATTGATTACTGGAGGGATATTGATGAGTAAGGATAAAAAACCGCTACACGAACAAATTGCCGAATATATGTTTAATTCGCGTGCGTTACCTAAATTGGAGTACTGTGTTGAAAAATATGGAGAAGAGTTTGTATTAACAGATACTGGTGATGTAATTTCGACAAGATTTCCAAACTTTCAAGTATATTTAGAATGGTCAGAAGAAAATCAGACATATCAAGATAATTATATTGTCTATTTGCGCCAGCATGATTTAGAAGAAATTTTGACCCCGGTTGCCAATGACGTTTTTGGTGAATGTAAGCTCTTTGCTTATGGTTATTCTGTTTGCCCTCCAGATTTTGGGAAAGAAACAACAGCTATTGAACTATTAGGTGTTTCCGAAGAATATGCGCCAGTAGTTCAGGTTGATATTTTTACAGTCAAAGATCCCAAGCAAAAGAATAATGATATGCAAAAATTTATAATTGCTATTCAAAATAGTGGTTACTCAATTTGTGTAAATGTAGAATATCTATCAGAAGCTAATTATAACAATATAAATTCAGATAACCACCAAAATTTAGAAACATTAGATAGTGGATTTTATAAATATAGCTGTAGCGTAATCATTTTGCCTGACACCACTAAATGGCGTTTTGGTGGATGGGAGGAGGGTGAAGGATGAGCTTAATTTATGGTGTGCCTGAAATGGCAGAGGAAGAAGTTTTAGAGCAAATTGCATTTCAAGCGGTACAATATTTGCGGCTGGATGACCCAAAATATAAAAAAGCTGATACACTATCTAAAATATTGGTAGCAGCTAAGGACAAACCCAAAGAGGATGAAATCGTATATATTGAAGCACTCGAATCTATTATTGGAGAGAATGGTTCCTACAAAGATTTGGGAGATGCAAAAATTGTAGATAAGAGTTGGGATACTGAGGGAACACAATTTAATATTAAAGGTTTCCAAGCATGTGCTTTCGAGTTTAATGGAGAAATCAATGTGTGCTTTCGCGGTACTCCTGATGGTGCATGGATTGACAATGGTTATGGAATGGCCGGTGGAGACTATCTGATCCCCTATGAAAATGCAGAGCAGGGAGTTTCAAATCTTGGAGTCTCACCTATGCAGCATAATGCGTTGGAGTATATGCAGAGCATTGTTGATAAGAATGAGGGAAAGGTAATCAATATCAGCGGACATTCCAAGGGTGGAAATGAGACGCAGCTAGCAGCTTTAGTTTTTGCTGACAAGATCAATGCGGCATATAATTTTGACGGCCAAGGGTTTCCTCCAGACGTGGTAGAGCAGCTTAAGGATTTACCTGGCTGGGAAGAAGGGCTGAAAAAGCTATACTCTATCCATGCCGACAACGACTATGTGCATGGATTAGGCCAGACAATCACATTGCCTGAAAACACGGTCTATCTATATACTCCTGATATTGGGACGATTCCAACGGATGAGATGGAATCGCTGCTCGTGAATCATTATATAACTGCGTTATTAACGGATGATGGGCACTTACAGCGGCAGACAATTGAGGGGCCTTTAGCCAAAGCAGTAGGGGATCTATCCAATGCAATAATGTCGATTGATGACCCAGAAATGCGCGCAAACATATGTTTGGGCATCATGGCGCTTCTTCAGGAGTTTTACAGTGGCGATCCGCCTGTTGGTGGAACAGAAACGAGCATGGACATACTGATAGACAACACATTGTCTCTGTTGGGGAAAGTGACAACCAATCCGAAGACATACGCAGTCCTGGCATTGCTGTCCATTCCAGCAGCAAGGAGAAATATTGGGACTTCGTTATTGACGGCGATTGCAAACTCTGACCTTACTGAATACTTATTGACTGGACAATCAGATATAGACAAATTCCTTGCAGAACATGATTTCAAAACAGAAGAAGATATTGCTAATTTCTTGAAAGAACATACAGAGAGTGGAAAGCAGGAATATTTGGTCCGGGGTGCATTGCTTCGCTGCCGTTACGGTACCCATGCAAGACAACTCAACTTGAAAAAATGCCATGGTATATATGTGCACGGTCATCCATGCATTCATGCACGTAACTGCCTTGTGGGGGAAGAGGAAAATATCACTTGGTATGGAATATGTAAAGCTCCGTCTCCGCCTCCCACGGAAGTCGTGCATCTCACAAAAGATGTGCCTAGAAACCCTCAGACGGGAGACCGCACTGGGGATGCGCCAGGGGGACACGAAAGCGGGCACAAATGCCAGCCCGAAATCGTAGGCGCTGTCTGGATGGATGCCTATGAACAGACTCCTATTGTAGATAATGGGGACTTAGATCCCGCTGACCGTGCAAGAGTCAAACCTATGCCGGAGAATTTTTCAGAACTTACAGACGAAGAGCAGGCCGAGGCTTTAGCGTCTCCTCAAGGAATTCCGACTACAACTACGCTTTCTTTCCTAATTTGTAAGTATGGCGGCTTGATCGAGCCCTACAATTCTGGGCAGCAGTATGACCCA
>OHSX01001002.1_pt1 | contig 10348 bp, 9 predicted proteins | sample 1578861 | NCBI WGS metagenome assembly OHSX01 (sample SAMEA3879530, study PRJEB24766) | human gut metagenome | biome: human-associated habitat; feature: feces | place: USA | collected 1985/1987 | reverse complement strand
TGATGTTCTCTGCCGGACTTGCTGCGCAGCAATTGGAGTGGTTGCCGGGATGCAGATCCGTGTATGCTATTCCGGTCAGTGCTTCGACCAAGAATCCGTTCTTTGACCGCAAGCCGAAAGAAGAAAAGAAAGAATGATAAATATGAGTGATACGTTCAATGCTGTTTTACCTGCCGAATGGGCGCCGCAAAGCGGAATACAGCTGACTTGGCCCCATGCCGGAACTGACTGGGCACATATGCTTACGGAAGTACAAGTCTGCTTTGCCGCTATCGCACGCGAAATAACCCAACGGGAATTGCTTCTGATCGTAACTCCCGAACCGGAGGAGGTCAAAAAGCAGATTTCAGCTACCGTCAATATGCAGAATGTCCGTTTCATGGAGTGTGAAACGAATGATACTTGGGCGCGTGATCATGGTGCAATTACCATGTTGGATTCAGAAGGCGCTTCGCTTCTTGATTTCATGTTCAATGGCTGGGGGCTGAAATTCGCTTCGGATAAAGACAATCTGATTACCCGTCAGGCTGTGAAAGTCGGTTTCCTGAATGGGCGGTATGTTAATCGTCTGGGCTTTGTTCTGGAAGGTGGTTCCATTGAGAGTGACGGGTTGGGCACATTACTCACCACGTCCGAGTGTTTGCTTTCTCCCAATCGTAACGGGCAGATGAGCCGCGATGAAATCGAAGACTATCTCTGTTCTGTATTTCATCTGAAACAGGTACTTTGGCTCGATCATGGGTATTTGGCAGGAGATGATACGGATAGTCATGTCGATACGCTCGCTCGTCTTTGCTCACCGGATACTATTGCCTATGTGCAATGCACCGATACGCAGGATGAACATTACGAAGCTCTCCATCAAATGGAAGAACAACTGAAAACCTTCCGTACTTTGAATGGAAACCCCTACCGCCTGTTGGCATTGCCTATGGTGGACAAGATTGAGGAAGAGGGCGAACGCCTCCCCGCAACGTATGCCAATTTCTTGATAATGAATGATGCGGTGCTTTATCCTACTTATCGTCAGCCGGAGAATGACCAACGTGCAAAAGAAGTCTTGCAGGAAGCGTTCCCGGAATATGAGATTGTAGGCATTGATTGTCGGACGCTGATTAAGCAGCATGGATCGCTCCATTGTGTTACGATGCAGTACCCTGCCGGTGTATTGAAATAAAATTAGAAAGATATGAGAAAAATAAAAGTCGGAATTATTCAGCAAGCCAATACAGCAGATCTTCGTACGAACCTGATGAACCTGGCTAAAAGCATAGAAGCTTGTGCTGCACATGGTGCGCAACTGATTGTATTACAGGAGCTGCACAACTCCCTGTATTTCTGTCAGACTGAAAACACGCAACTGTTTGATCTGGCGGAAACCATTCCCGGCCCTTCCACCGGATTTTATTCCGAACTGGCCGCTGCCAATAAAATAGTATTGGTGACCTCCCTATTTGAGAAACGTGCCCCAGGACTCTATCATAACACCGCCGTTGTCTTTGATCGTGACGGAAGCATTGCCGGAAAATACCGCAAGATGCATATCCCCGATGATCCGGCCTATTATGAAAAGTTCTATTTCACCCCCGGAGATATAGGTTTCGAACCTATCCAAACCTCTCTCGGAAAACTGGGCGTACTTGTTTGCTGGGATCAGTGGTATCCCGAAGCTGCCCGCCTGATGGCATTGAAAGGTGCCGAATTATTAATCTACCCCACCGCCATCGGTTGGGAAAGCAGTGACGCCGATGATGAAAAGGCACGCCAGCTCAATGCCTGGATTATCTCCCAGCGTGCCCATGCCGTAGCCAACGGACTTCCTGTTATCTCCGTTAACCGTGTCGGTCACGAACCCGATCCGTCCATGCAGACAAATGGCATCCAATTCTGGGGAAATAGTTTTGTAGCAGGTCCGCAAGGAGAATTCCTTGCACAAGCCGGAAATGATCGTCCGGAAAATATAGTAGTGGAGATAGATGTGGAACGCTCTGAAAATGTACGCCGTTGGTGGCCTTTCCTGCGCGACCGTCGTATCGATGAATACGGTGGATTGACGAAACGCTTTCTTGATTAAAATACAATTCGATAAAAGTGCGATAAAGCGCAATTTGACAAAAGTGCAGTAAAACGTAGTTTGATAAAGCGTTAACGGAACGTGATTCTCCTGTTCATTATAAAATTCACGCCTCCGTAAATAAACAGTCCCAGGAACTGAGCCAGATATTCATCACAATTCAGTGCCTCGACTAACACTACCAAGAATAGGAATTGCGCCAGATATGCCATTCCGAAAGCGATAGAAAAGAGCAACACCTGCCTCCAGGTGTTGCTCTTCTTTTCTTTATCATCCAAAGGAAATATCCAGTGCTTGCACCAGATAAAATTATGAGTCTGTGCAATGACGTAAGCAGTTATGTTAGAGAGCATATAGTCGATGTCCAGTTCATCCATCATCAGCCAGATGACTGCTGCTATAATCAGGGCATTCAGCGTACCGATTACCGCAAAACGGAAGATGCGTCTCGACTCTCTCACAACAAACTAACCTACTCTTATTCTTTGATATCTACGATCAGATTCAGTTCGTCCAACTGAGACGGATCAAGTGCTGCGGGAGCATCCAGCATCACGTCGCGTCCACTGTTATTCTTCGGGAATGCGATGCAGTCACGAATACTATCCAATCCGGCAAAGAGAGATACCCAACGATCAAGACCATATGCCAGACCGCCATGAGGAGGTGCACCGTATTTGAATGCATTCATCAGGAATCCGAATTGTTCTTCTGCTTTTTCAGGAGTGAATCCCAGGATTTCGAACATCTTTGCCTGCAACTTTGGATCGTGGATACGGATTGAACCGCCACCGACTTCCACACCATTGATTACCATATCATAAGCATCGGCACGTACTGCTGCCGGATCAGTATCCAGTAAATCAATGTCCTCGTCTTTCGGATGGGTGAACGGATGGTGCATAGCCATCAAGCGGTTTTCTTGCTCACTCCATTCAAACATCGGGAAGTCTACTACCCACAGGCATGCGAATGTGTTCTTATCACGCAATCCCAATTGGCTACCCATTTCCAGACGAAGCTCGCAAAGTTGCTTGCGTGTCTTCATGGTGTCGTCGCCGCTCAAAATCAGAATCAAGTCACCCGGTTTGGCACCGAAAGCTTCTTTCACCTGTTGCAGTACTTCCTGCGTATAGAATTTGTCAACGCTCGATTTTACATTTCCGTCTTCCTCTACACGGGCGTAAACCATACCTTTTGCACCAATCTGCGGTCTCTTCACAAATTCCGTCAGAGCATCCAGTTGTTTGCGGGTGTAGTGTGCGGCACCTTCGGCACAGATACCACCGATGTATTCGGCGCTATCAAATACAGAGAAGCCATGGCCTTTCAGTATATCCATCAGCTCCACGAACTTCATACCGAAACGCAAGTCGGGTTTGTCGCCATAATATTTCATGGCGTCCGCCCATGCCATACGCTGGAACTGACCTTCCAATTCCACACCGCGGATTTCTTTGAACAGATATTTCGTCATACCTTCAAACAGGTTGATGATGTCGTCCTGTTCTACGAAAGACATTTCGCAGTCTATCTGAGTAAATTCCGGCTGACGGTCGGCACGAAGGTCCTCGTCACGGAAACACTTGGCAATCTGGAAGTAACGGTCAAAACCGGATACCATCAGCAATTGCTTCAAGGTCTGCGGGCTTTGCGGCAAGGCGTAAAACTGTCCCGGATTCATGCGTGAGGGCACCACGAAGTCGCGTGCACCTTCCGGAGTAGAGCCTACCAGTACAGGAGTTTCCACTTCGATGAAACCCTGGCTGTCCAGGTAGCGGCGTACTTCAATGGTCATTCTATGGCGGAGTTCCAGATTTCTGCGTACCGATGGACGGCGCAAATCCAGATAACGGTATTTCATGCGGATATCGTCGCCACCATCCGTATTATCTTCGATGGTGAACGGAGGTGTCAGGGCTGCATTCAGCACATTCAGTTCCGATACGATGATTTCAATATCTCCGGTCGGGATATTGGCATTCTTACTGAAGCGTTCGTTCACCGTTCCTGTAATCTGAATGACGAATTCGCGTCCCAGGCGGTTGGCGTTCTCGCAAAGTGCGGCGTCCACCTCTTCGTTAAAAACTAACTGGGTGATACCGTAACGGTCGCGGAGGTCAATGAATGTCATACCTCCCATTTTGCGGCTGCGCTGCACCCAACCTGCCAGCGTTACTTGCTTATTGACATCGGAGATACGAAGTTCTCCGCAGGTGTGTGATCTAAACATGTTGATATTTACAATTTACAATTTACAATTTACAATTTGGCTGCGCTGTCGGGGCACAACGCTTAATTGCTAATGACGTGCAAAAATACAGATTTATTTTATAAAAAACTCAGATTTTCGTTAACTTCTTAATCTGCTCTTTACTCTTATCCAATATCATCTTATTCTTATGCACAATCTCCTCATTGATCTGCTTCAGGCCATTTATATAATCCTGTGCCCGTTGCAATACATTCGAAGAGTCTTTTTCGGCATACCGGGGGATGATAACCTGCAATCCTTCTTTGATTACCTTTACGTCAATGTTTTCTCCCATCATCATCGGGTCCCCGTCAAAGTGCACTACTCCTGGTTTGGTACGGTGGATGCGCAGCGTCTGGCAGCGGAAAGTTTTGATGCGGCTATTTTGGTCTATAGTCTTATTAAACAGTTGGAAAGACAGGGAGGGCACATCCAGCACCGTGAAAGGTTCAAGGATGGTCACGTCCAGTAATCCGTCCGTCAGCATGGCCTGTGGAGCTATGTACGCATTGTTTCCGTATTGCGAAGCGTTGCCGCAGGCTATCAGGAAAGCCTTATACTTTAAAGTACCGTCTTCCGTTTCCAGTTCGTAAGTTTCGGGCTGATACTTCAGACTCTCCAGCAGAGTCTTTTCTAAATAGGTAAGAGGGCCTCTCCTGCCCGCCTTTGCAAACTTCAGGCTGACAAAAGCATCAAAACCCACACCGCAGGTACAGAAGAAAGGCACTTCATTGATTTTTCCGTAATCGATGACGTCTATAATTCCTTCGTTGATGATTTCTATCGCCTTTTTGGGCTCCATCGAAATTTGCAGATGGCGTGCCAGTCCGTTTCCCGAACCACACGGAATGATGCCCAATGCTGTTTTTGTATGCACCAGCGAACGGGCTATTTCGTTGATCGTGCCGTCACCGCCAATAGCCACTACAGCATGCACATTTTCCTTTGCTTTTTGTGCAGCAATTTCAACAGCATGTCCGGCATATTCGGTATAGATTACCTCTTGGACATACTTTGCCTTATCCAGCTTTTCATCGAGCAAATGGAGGATTTGCTCTTTGCTCTGCGTACCGGATTTCGGATTTATAATGAATGATATTTTCTTTTTTTCTTCGTCCATGCAAGGGTTGTTTCACTATGCAATTTTATAAATGGCAAAAGTAATACAAATACTTGAATTTTTAACCATAGAGTGGGCTTTAATCCATGGGCAAATATATTTTTTAGTAAAAAAAGAACAGATAAGCACATATTTTGCTATCTTTGCCCCCTGTTTTCAAAAGGCTTGTAATTAAGAGTTAAATATTTCATATTATATAATAAACATTTCATGGGATTACTACAAGACAAATTGGCGAAATACGACCTGCCACAGCAATATATGGCAATGGGCGTATACCCCTATTTCCGCACAATTGACAGCCATCAGGATACTGAGGTGTTGATGGATGGTAAAAAAGTCCTGATGTTCGGTTCGAATGCTTATACAGGACTGACTTACGATAAAAGAATAATAGAAGCCGCAAAAGCCGCCACAGATAAATACGGTACAGGTTGTGCAGGTTCCCGTTTATTAAATGGAACTCTTGATATACATGTAGAGTTGGAAAAAGAACTGGCTGAGTTTGTCGGAAAAGACGATGCACTCTGTTTTTCTACCGGATTTACTGTAAATGAGGGTGTTATTCCGCAATTGACGGGACGTAACGATTACATTATCTGTGACGACCGCGTGCACGCTTCCATCGTAGATGGCCGCCGTCTCTCCTTTTCTACTCAATTGAAGTACAAACATAACGATATGGCCGATCTGGAAAAAGAACTCCAGAAATGCGAGCCGGATGCTATCAAACTGATCGTGGTGGATAGTGTTTTCTCTATGGAAGGCGACCTTGCCAACCTCCCCGAAATCGTACGTTTGAAGAAAAAATACAATGCCAGCATCATGGTGGACGAAGCACACGGATTGGGTGTATTCGGAAAACAAGGACGCGGTGTTTGCGATCATTTCGGTGTGACGGATGATATCGACCTGATTATGGGTACGTTCAGCAAGTCACTGGCTTCTATCGGTGGTTTCGTTGCCGGAGATGCTTCGGTAATCAACTGGTTGCGCCACAATGCCCGTTCTTATATATTCCAGGCAAGTAACACGCCTGCTGCTACGGCTGCTGCCCGTGAAGCTCTTCACATCATTATGAACGAACCGGAACGTCAGCAGCGTTTGTGGGACATCACCAACTATGCATTGAAGAAATTCCGTGATGCCGGTTTCGAAATCGGTGAAACTGAATCCCCTATCATTCCGCTGTATGTGCGTGATGCAGAAAAGACATTTATCGTAACTAAGATGGCGTTTGACGAAGGCATCTTCATCAATCCGGTTATTCCGCCCGCTTGTGCACCGCAAGACACGCTGGTACGCGTAGCATTGATGGCTACTCACACCAAAGAGCAGGTAGACTATGCTGTTGAGAAGTTGACGAAATGTTTCCGTGAACTCGGAGTGATTGAATAAGGATTTTCCTGAAATCAGATAAAATGCAAAGAGACTGTCTTCAAAAGGCAGTCTCTTTTTTTTAGGAATTGATAAAATTATGTAAGTTTGTAGCAGAATACTGAATTCCTATTCAATGAAAAACATCATTAACAAGATCAGGCAAGTTTATCCGGTTTCCGACGAAGCACTTCAGGCATTGCAGGCAGATATGCAGGTAAGATATTACCCTAAAAATACTTATATAGTGCACTCGGGGGTAACGGATCGTCTGGTTTATTTTATTGAAGAGGGAGTTGCCCGTTCCGTATTTCATCACAACGGACAGGATACCACTACCTGGTTCAGCCAGGAAGGCGACATTACTTTCGGCATGGATTCGTTGTATTACAAACAGCCGTCAGTAGAGAGCATTGAAGCTCTTTCGGATTGCAAAATCTATGTCATCCATATAGACAAGCTGAATCTTCTTTACGAAACGTACATCGATATAGCCAATTGGGGAAGAATCCTGCATCAGAATGTAAATAAGGAGCTTAGCCACATGTTTGTGGAGCGTCTTCAGCTTTCGCCCAAGGAGCGGTACGAACAGTTTAACCGGCGCTATCCCGGATTGATAAACCGGGTGAAGCTGAAGTATGTGGCTGCTTTTCTGGGTATTTCCATTTATACACTCAGCCGGGTGCGTGCCCAAAAATAAGTATTCGCCGGTCTTTTTTGCTTTTGAGCAAAAAAACTTCAGATGGCAAGCTGTATCTTTGCCATCTGAAAATATTAACTTAATACTAAGAAACAAATGTCTAATACCCCCTCAGCAGCATTTTCGGATACCAAGGCGCATTACGATCTTCTGGACGGACTTCGTGGTGTAGCGGCCCTTATGGTGATATGGTATCATATATTCGAAGGCTATGCTTTTGCAAGCGATACCATGATTACAACGTTCAATCATGGATATTTAGCCGTGGATTTTTTCTTTATCCTTTCAGGTTTCGTTATCGGCTATGCCTATGATGACCGTTGGGGTAAGAGTCTTACAATGAAAGATTTCTTTAAGCGTCGTTTGATACGTCTTCATCCTATGGTGATAATGGGGGCTGTTCTGGGTGCTATTACATTCTGTTTTCAGGGTTCCGTGCAATGGGATGGAACACATATCGGTATCTCCATGATAATGCTGTCTCTGCTCTGCACGATATTCTTTATCCCCGCAATGCCGGGCGTAGGTTATGAAGTGCGTGGCAACGGTGAGATGTTTCCGTTGAACGGGCCTTGCTGGTCGTTGTTCTTCGAGTATATAGGTAATATTCTTTATGCCTTGTTTATCCGTCGCTTATCCAATAAGGCGCTGACTGTGCTCGTTGTATTGTTGGGAGTGGCATTGGCGCTATTCGCAGTCTTCGATGTTTCCGGTTATGGAAATATAGGTGTGGGCTGGACGTTGAACGGTGTCAACTTTGGTGGCGGATTATTGAGAATGTTGTTCCCGTTTTCTGTGGGTATGCTTATGTCGCGTAACTTCAAGCCTATGAAGGTGAAAGGCGCGTTTTGGATATGTACCATTGTATTGATTGCTTTGTTCTCAGTACCCTATCTGGAAGGTGCGGAGCCGATTTGTACAAATGGTGCTTATGAAGCATTTTGTATTATCGTAGCTTTCCCCGCCCTTGTATGGATAGGAGCATCGGGAACTACTACGGATAAAAAGTCAACTCAGATATGTAAGTTCCTGGGAGATATCTCGTATCCGATTTATGTGATACATTATCCGTTCATGTATCTGTTCTATGCATGGCTGATTAAAAATCAACTCTTTACTTTGGGAGAAACCTGGCAGGTTGCTTTATGCGTTTATGCCTTGAATGTAGTGTTGGCTTACCTGTGCTTGAAGCTGTATGATGAGCCTATACGAAAATATTTGGCTAAACGGTTTTTAAAGAAGAAGTGATTACGCCCTTTCAGGGTTCAGGTCGGGGCTGAGATCGCGATGTCCCACTACTCTAGTACACATTATTTTTCATAACCTTTCATTTTCAATATAATTATGGGTCGCATGATATAATCTTTAAGAAAGGAAGCATTATAGTATAAACTGGAATCTTGCCTGCAATACACTAAAATTCTTGTCGCTTATCTTCCGAATGTGTTTTCCGGGGATTACATAACTGTAGTTTACTTTAATCCCTATATGCTTGTTTATGTAGTAATTCAATCCTAGAGAAAGATCCTTTTGTGCTCCGCCTAATACTTCCGCAGTCCGGTCGTTCATATCTACGATATTGAAACGTCCGCAGAGTTCGAGCGCACGACCTATAGGGCGGGAAGGACATGCCGGAGCTGCATCATAGTCATAAGTATCTCCTATCAGGAGCCACGAACATTGCGCATATCCACCCTGTCCGGTATAGTCGGCAAGGGCATTCCTGCGTTTCACTTGAGTACGGATATATTCGCTTTGAAAGAAGAATTTTCCGTAATAGATCAGCAGTTCAGTACCCAGCTTCACTTGATGGCGGGCATTATCCACTTCCGCATAAATCAGGTTACGATTGTCGATAGTACTCACTCCGGCAGATTTATAGATAAAGGTACTCCTGTTATCATCATCCGGCAAAGCACCATCGGGAGTGCGATAGATAGCGGCAATACCGAGATGCAATAGCTTTCCAGCTTCATTTACAGGTCGGTAAACAAAACGTCCGTCTACGGCATAACCTTGCGAGGTATTCTTTAAGTTACTGATATCGTTGTCGGTAAACAATCCTCCGCAAGCATAATAATGCGTGGCATTGTAAGTGTAGGCAACTCCCAGACGCCGACTGTTGGTCATGGCAAGCACAGAACCGGGTGACTGATGGAAACGTAGGTCGAAAGTGCTGCAAAGCATATCCATAGTGAAAGGTTCGTAGAATTGCCCTACCTGGATGATATGCTTACCGGAAGTGTAAGTAGCGAAAGCATCTTTGATAGAAACCTTGCTGCCTACATAGCCTATTTCCACTTTCATGTCCCAGCGCTGGTAAGTGGCCCTCATGCCTACGCGCAGATCATTGAATTCCGTACCGTTACCGAAATGATTGTCATTCCTGAGATAAACACCGCCATCCATAAGCATGCGGCCGGTTACTTTGTACTGTAATTTGTCGGAGAGAGTTTCCTGTGCTGTGGCGGTCAGAGAAGTGACGACCGCCAGCAGGCACAGGGAGGATTTAGAAAGGTAATTCATTAGTAAGAAGTTTGTTGGACTACTTCTATCAGACGTGCGAAATCTTCAGGATGTACATCTCCGATGTTGCCGATGCGGAAAGTATCTGCCTGGGATATCTTGCCCGGATAGATGACGAAACCTTTTTCTTTCAGTTGGGTGTAGAAAGAATTGAAATCGAAACCTGCTTTCGGATAAAGGAAAGAGGTGATGATGGGCGACTGGAATTCGTCCGGCAGCAAGGTTTTGAAGCCGAGTGCACGCATTCCTTCTACCAATATGCGGTGGTTTTCGCAATATCTCTTGTGGCGGGCGGCT
>OHSX01000988.1_pt1 | contig 10425 bp, 8 predicted proteins | sample 1578861 | NCBI WGS metagenome assembly OHSX01 (sample SAMEA3879530, study PRJEB24766) | human gut metagenome | biome: human-associated habitat; feature: feces | place: USA | collected 1985/1987 | reverse complement strand
CATCATAATAGGTTGCAAAACGCACCCCGTTGTATGTGATGTTGTCAATCACTCTTACCTTGTCCCCCACCTTATAACCGTGGGTTTCCTTGTTCGCCGGTCCCTGGTTCTCTCCGTCCCATGTATCATACTGTGTAAGGTTGTAAGAATTGATGATGTTCATTACATTCTTGATGTATGTAGGACTTGTTGCATATCCGCCGTTTTTGATTGCGGTAATGGCACTTTCGGCGTTTCCGTTGTTTACTGCTCCGGCATAACGGGAACTTCCGCAAATCAGATTGTAATAATCCGCCACGCTCTCTTCCAGGCTATCATAAGCACGGAAAGCGGCGGTAATCTGCGTGTAGGTCTTACCGTCATAGCACTCGTTTGTTTTACTACTGTAAACCTTACCTTTCCAACTGCTGCCGGCCTTAATGCCAAAAAACGCATTGGCTTTTGTCATAAGCCCGGATGTTCCCCACCCGGTTTCTAATGCGGCCTGTGCGATACATACGGACGGTAAAACCCATTTATCACGGGTTAAATATTCTTTTCTTGCGATTGCTGCCAATTTTGCAATAAAGGCGTTTACCTGGTCTTTTGTTGCCATGTCTTATTCCTCGCTTTCTTCTTTTTCTTCCGCTTTCGCTGCGTTCTTGTCCCTTAACTGCAAAAGCACATCTTTTAACTGCTGCGGTATGTTGATAAATTCCGCCGCATTTTCCAAAATGGAAAGTGCTTCATTGCAGATAAAGAAAACAATAACAATTTCCCTTAATGGTATTGTGTCCCCGGTCATTCTCTGCACGTTGTAGGCAACTGCGATAACCACAAATACCATGATTTTTTTTACAATCCCCTTAAATCCGATTGCACTTGAAAGTTCTTTTTTATAGACTGCTTTCAAAATGCCCGTGAAATAATCCAGGATAGCAAAAAGCAATATTGTGTATAACATCACATCCCAACCGCCGAACAACGAAACGATAAAACCGCCAACCAATCCGCCAATCACGGAAATAAAGTTAAACATTTTCTCCATTGTTCCATGCTCCTTTCCTTGTTTTTTACAAGTAAATCATATAATGGAACGGCTTTTTATTCTGACCCTTTTTACGCCGTTGCTTCCAGGCGTTCCCATTCATAGAACAACAATTCGTATTCAACCGCCTTTGCAATGTGGTATGTGTCGGCGTGTCCTAAATGTCCCTTTCTGCTTTCATACTTCCGGTTAAATTCTTCCGGCGGCAATTCGCCCAACTCATACGCCTTTACATCTTGCTTTAGCTTTCTGATAGATGATTTTCTTACTTTCTTGTGGTCTGCATAGTGGATATATCCGCAAAAATCTATACCATTCCCGGCGTATAGGATTGTGCTTTTAGGGTTAATATGTAAAAGCATTTCATTTTCCAAAAATTCTTCTATTCTCTTAACCCATTCTTTTAACTGCTCCAAATCATCCGATAGGATAATAAAATCATCCATGTACCGCACAAAATACGGAATATGTAAAACGTGCTTGCAAAATTTATCTAACTTATTGCCGTACACATTCGCAAATAACTGACTTGTGAGGTTTCCAACGGGTATTCCCACGCCGTCCGGCAATATGCCGTTGTGGTCTATAATATCATCCATTAACATAAGGGCTTTCTTATCCCCTATATAGCGGCGGTTTTCATCCTTTAATTTGTCATGCGGTATAGATGCAAAATACTTTGATATATCCCCTTTAAAGGCATACATCCTTAACCCTTGCTTTACCTCTGTTTCATACATCCATTGATACAATGTATCACTTGCGGCGTGCATCCCCTTACCGCTCCGGCAAGCGTAAGAATGGTAATAAAATCCGTTTTCAAATACGGGTTGAATAGCGTTACAAATCATGTGTTGCACCACTCTATCATAGAACGGCAACGCCATAATAAGCCGTTCTTTTGGCTCAAACACCTTAAATATCTTATATTCCCCTTGCCTATATGTTAAATTCTGTATTTCCTCGGTTGCTCTTAAAAGTTCCTCTTCCTTAACCATAGAAAAAGCCAATACCTCATTCGTGTACCGCTTGCACCTTGCCGCCTGGTGGAATGAAGTATTGGCATTTTCAAAGGTCCCCATTTTCTCATGTAGTCCCTTTACTGTTTTCATTTAATCCCTACCAATTTTCAAATATTCTATTTTACTAAAAGGTGGTTTGCTTTGTTAGTTTGTCCGGTATCGCACCGGAACGGGCAAACCGTCTGACTTACTTAAAATGTAAATCTTTGCTAGTGGCCGCTTGGGCTTCTATGTCTATAAAATTGTAAAGTCACACACGCACCGCACACCAATGTTCGTGTTCACGTTCCACGGGTAATTGTTGCAATTGACGGCACGGCTACCGCAATGCACGCCGTTGTTCCAATTGCCGCCGCCAATGAGGGCGTGCAAAGCTCGGAAAGTTCCGTGAACTGGCCCGGTGCATATTAACAGTTTCCCCAAAATAAAATTGGCAATGCCAACATTATTTCCAATTTCCATTCTTTACGGCTTCGATTATTCCGCCAATGATACATCCTAATTCTGTCATTTTCTTACTCAATACTTCGTATCTGTGTTTGCTCATTGCCGGATATTCCAAATCGTAGGAAAGCCGTATGAGGGTTTTGATAAACTGCAACTCTACATCTGCGTTATATATGGCTCTTTGTCCCGGTCTTTCTAAATCTGATTACTGATTTAAGCATTTCAAAAACCGCCGTTTTAATTTGGCTCTGCAATGCGAATTTCTCAAATTTCGGAAACTGTGACAATATGGGATAAAGGTATAAAAGAAAATCATAGGTCTTTTGATACGCTTTCATGCTCTCCATATACGCATCCGCTTGATTGCTTTTCTTGTTCTCTGCCATGTTTTTATCCTCGGTTTATATATTTTTCTATGGGGTGGGCTTTCGCCCACCCTGGCAGATTACAGACTGTCACACACGCACCGCACACCAATGATCGTGCTCACGTGCCACGGGCAAGCGTCGCAATTGACGGCACGGCTACCGCACTGCACGCCGTTGTTCCAACTGCCGCCGCCAATGAGGGCGTGCAAAGCTGTTTGTGACGGCATATAAATTTGACCGTAGCCGGACATAACATTGTACCAATTCCAGGATGCAGCGGTTGGGTCTAAACACAACTCGTTAATCCATTCCCACACGTTCCCGGCAATGTCCATAATGTTTTTTACAGAAATTGCATTTTTGATTTTTCCAACGGCGGTTCTTGCAGTGTTGGTTGTTGCGGTCCAACCGTTTGTATTGCTGCCGTCTAATCCCTGGGGGCTTCCCTCTGCTGCAATTAACCACTCTGCAAGGTCCGGTAAACGCTTTCCGACACGGGCAGCCTTTTCATTGGCAATATACCAATTTAAACCCTCTGTACCCGTAATAGGCGTTGCATTATATACAGATTGTAAGCCGTTCGCCCCATCATCTGATGCAAGGTAAATATCAGCCCACAAACCATTCCCCAGGTATGCCATACCGGACGGGTCGCACTTCGGACGGTGTAAGGCGGTCCATACAGAGTTAGGGGCAATGTCCTCACGCACGTTACTTTCCCAACCGCTACCACGCACACTTCCACTTGTATTTACTTCTCTGCCGTATTCATCCACATTTCTAACAAAGCCATAATGGAAACCGCCAATTTTACGGGTGTTTGTATCGTCCCATTCCACGCCGTCCGGGAATGTGGAATTTTCAGAGATTAAATAAACCTCGTTTGAACTGTCCTTGCCATTGTTGCATAAGTAAATGTAATAATCTTTGCCGTGTGCAAAGCTGCTTGCACCGTCCAGGTTGGCGGCGGAAAGCGTTGTTTCTTCGGTCTGAAAAATGGCATCCCCTACCGCAATAACTGCCCCGGCAAGCACGGTTAATTGTCCGGCTGCGGAATACTGTATAAACGCCTTTTCACTCGCTACAATGTCCGATACGGCGGCCATTTTAGCAACTGTGATTTTCGCCCTCTCGTCCGTCATATTCTCGTCATAAACAAATAATCTTCCCATTATGCTAACTCTCCTTTCATCTGCTCCACTTCCTCTTCTGTAATTCCCAGGCGGTCATAAAATGTAACCTCTGCCGGAATACCGATTGTAGCCGCATCCGCCGCAATAGCCTTTGAAAGTGTTAAAATTGTGTGCTTGGTCTGATTGTTATTTGTGGTTGTTTCGGTATCTGCTGCCGCCGTTCCCTCTGTTGCTGCCGCTTCCTGGTCTGCTTCTGCTGCCTTTTCAACCTCAATATGCTCCACGGTCTTAACGGTTGCGGTCACGTTCCCGGCTTTTACCTTGTCCCCCTCTGTAACCTCGTTTACAAACATAAGGGTAACGCCCTTTCTGTCCTCGGTTTTCTCCAGGATAGGGCAAAAGATGAAATTCTGATTTTCCAACTTCTCAACTGCTGCCAACCAATCTTCTTTCTTCAATCTGCCTTTCTTTACAAGTTTGTAAGTGTTGACTAAATCCGCCTTTGTCTTAATTACTTTTGGAAATCCTACCATTGTTTAATCCTCTCTTTCTTTTTATTGTGCAATAAATGAACCAATATAATTTCCGATATAGCCCAGGTTTGAACCCTCACGCAATGTAATATTCTGCGTTGTCATAAGATTATCGTTTGTAACCTTAAAGGCTTTCGGTGTAACCATAACGCTTTCCAAATCCGCTTCCACGGTGTATTCTCCGGCTTCCGTGACATAAAAGCCCATTTGGCTTTTTGTAACTGTAACCGTCTGCATGGTCCCCGTGGTCTTATTCGTAAGTTTTACCGTTACCGGGCTTGTAATCTGCTCCAATGTGCTAATGATGTAAACCTTAAAGGCAATGTTGTAAACCTTTTCTTTTACATCATCAATCTGTAATTGCAGTTTCCCGGCAATGTCCCCGGAAAGTTCCGTTTGCTTCTCTTTAAACCACTTATTCCATTGTGCTTCCTGGTCCGTCATAAACGCTTGTGTCATTTCTGCGTATTCTTCAATAAAATTTGCATGGTCTTGTTCCATGCTCTTTTTTTCCAGGGCGAACCATGCGTTAAATTGCTTTGTGAACTGTGAAAAATCAAAGTCCTCAAACTGTGATGCAATGAAACCGCACAATCCCGTGTCTGCCCTGGTGTCTGTAATATCACTTTGGGATATTGCCACCGCTCCGGCTGCCACATAAATTTCCGCTAAACATTTTTCCTGGATTGTGTCATTGTTCGTAAGTTCCGGCGGCTGCGGATTGCTTGAATATGCCCCCTCTAAAATAAAAATGCTTGGTTTTCGCTCTGTTTCATCATTCCGCAATATTACACGGTCAATTCTTGGCAATGTACCGTTTGAACCGCTCACGGGCAATTCCAGGACGGTTGTATTATGGATTGTGTGCAAGTTGATGTATGCGTACCCGGTACGGCTTCCGCCGTCCACCTTTACCGCCATACTTTCCCCGTCTGCGGTTACTTGCAAATGTCCATACGCCACACCCTCTTTATAGAACGGGGCTTTGTCCTCGTTCATATCCTGGCCGTTGTATAAGCGGTCTTTATTTACGGAATTGTAAAAAAATCCTCTTACTGCCATTTGCTTTTCCTCTCCTTTCCTAATTGTCCCAATTTATGGTTGTGGGTAGGGCATCCCCAAAAGTAGGAACAACATACATTCCGCCGTATTCGTAAACCTCGCAAAGTTCCGTAATGCGTAAATTTAATACTTTGTTCCATTTTGCCTTTTCTACTGTCACAATGTCCCCTAAATCGTAATCCGTGCCATAGATAAAATTAACCTCGGCTTCCACTTCGGCTTCTATGTTCTCAATCACGGCGTTTTCCGCTTTGTACTGCTCCCCCCGGATGCGTAACGCTTCCAGGTATTCCGCATTGGTTGAAAAATCATCTTTATTTATGTCTTTGGCATCCAAAAACTCTTCCCGTAAATCAAACCCCGTTCCGCCGCCTACCGTTACATAAATACGGTCCGCACCGTCCCCGGCCCCACCTACAACAATCTTTGTTTTGGCGGTTTCGTCTGAATAGGTATGTTTTGCACGGTTTAGGTTGTTGTAACTCTCTGAAAAGATTACACGGGGCTTTGTGCCTTGCTTCGTGGTTCTGTCTATGCCTTTATATGTTTCAAAGGTCATTTTCTTACCCTTAAAGTCCGGCACTACCCTAAAGCCCAATTCACAATACCGGGCAATCTTAGAAAGATAGGTTAATACATTCTTATAGGTTGCCTGGAATGTTATTTTGGTTGCATCCCCTATTCCTGGGGCCACTTCCAACAACGGTACTGCTGCCATGCGGTTAATCATATAACGCATAGCATCTTCACACGTTCCGTTAAATGTAAACATGGGACCGGTCAATCTGTCATTAAAATATATAGGCAGAAAATAGCCATTTCGCACAATCTCATTTACAAGGGTGCTTTCCTCTTCTGTCTGGTCCCCACGGATAACGGCGGCTTCATCCTTTCCCTTTGGTCTTATTACATTACCCGGCTGCAAAAGCCTTATGTTGTCCTCTGTTGCCGGGGCGTGTAACTCAAACGTGCCACACTCGTAATATTTTCTATGCCATTGTAAGGATGTATGGTTTTCAATCGTCCCCAGGCGGTACAAATTGCGGTCATATACAATAATTTCCATGCTCTTACACCCCCAAATATGAAATGCGATAATATACGGACACGGATAAATAGTTAATGCCGCTTTCTGCATTGTATGTAATGGTGTTTGTGCCGTCCTGCAACTGTATAAAATCCCCGTCCTCGTCCAAATACTGATTTATGATTGTTCCGTACATAGAAACAACCGTTTCCCAATCAATCATTCCGTAACGGTCCTTGTGTTCCTCAATTTCTGCCTGGCTCACACCGTCCAAAAGGTATATATTTTTCTTTCCAGTGTGCGTGAAAATAACCACATATTGGCCGCTTTGCAATTCAAAATCATTTCCGGCATAACCGACTTTTATATATTTCCCGCTCTCTGAATGGTAAATAGCCGGATTTTTTACAATGCCGTCCGCTCTGAATATTGCAGTTATTCCGATATTGTCCGCACCGTTGTTATTTTCAATTTCCTTTACCAACTCGGCTTCCCGGTGTCCAAATTCCACGCCGTTAATATCAAACCCGTTTTCAAAGTACCAATCTGATACCCAACTTGCCATTATCACTTCCACATCTGACAGGTCCTTAAAATACGGGTCGGTGCAAATAAGGCTAATTGTATAATCCCTTACAACGCCCGTTGTTGCCCCTGGTGTCACGCTTTCCACTCTGTAAGTGATTGTTTTTATATCCCCGTCCTCGCTATATTCAAGCGTTCCGGTTCTACCCTTTGGAAACACTCTATACAGTAATTCCCGGTTCTTTCTGTAATCTCCGTCAATCTCTGCGGTTATTACAATGTTTCTTTCCTTTGCCGTGCTTCCCTGGTATGTGCTGCCGTCTGTTGTGGTGTTTTCTGATGTGGTAACATTGCAATCATAACCATATATTCCGTCAAGCCCTAATAGGTGGAATGGGTTATTGTCCCAATCCCACCTAAAGGCAATAGAAACATTTTTATCATTTGTGCAAGTAACTGTAATATCTGCCATAATTTACCCCCTCTGCATTGCAATAACCATTGCACGGGTCTGTATTCTCGTTTGTCTTGCTACTTCATAAGGGGATAGGGCTTTAGGACTTGTAATATTGATTTCCTGGTGGAAACCTCTATTGTTGCCCTTTAGGTTGTCTGCTGCCGTGTTTACCGCCGAACCCGTAAGCGGTGTTACAACTGCCTTTCCGTTTACCATGCTTAAAAGTTCCGGTCCGGCTTCTGCTACCATTGCCGTACCCTCTCTTAATACACCGCCTTTTGCTAATCTTGGAAGTGAAAGTGTATCTATTTTTGAAAGTGAAACGCCCGGTATCTCATTGATAATTCCAATTACTCCGTTAATCATACCGATAAACTTATTTACAACGCCCTCTATGGTTGATAAACAACTGTTGATTGCCGATTTAAAAGCATCCCCAACCGCTGAACCGATAGCCACACCGACATTTACGAAACAACCTTTGATTTTCTCCCATAAATCAGAGAAAAAGGAAGTTACATTGGCAAATGCGTTTTTTATGTTCGTCCATGCGTTATCAAACTGTGTTTTAAACCATGTTGGAACGGATGCAAGGGCGGTTTTTATCTCCGTCCACCTTGCCCCGAACCATGAACCGATTGCAGCGAATACATTTGTTACATTGGTGTATGCGTTTGTGAACATGGTAAGAAACCACGTTGCCACGGTCGCAAGGGCGGTTTTTATGTCGTTCCACCTAGCGGCGAACCATGAACCGATTGCAGAAAAAATTGTGGTTATTGCGTTCCATGCTTCCGTAAATCGGTCACTGAACCACTGACCCACGCCCTGGAATACGGCAACAATGCTATTCCAAATATTGGTAAATAATGTTTTTACATTTACGCCGAACCCCTCTAAAAATCCGATTATGAAATTTATAACCGCCTGGATGATGTTTTTTACAAACGATATTGCACTATTAAACGCACCTTGCAGATACGAAAAGAAACCGTCAAAATCTCCATGTAATAACGCTATAATGGCATTTATGATATTGGTAACAAAATCAATCACATTTTGGATTGCTGCAATTATCGGTGCTGCTGCATTGATAACCCCATTTACAATACTTGCTATGTATGTAAGAACAAATTCAAATACGGGTTTTAATGCAGCCATGAGGTTAATAAACGCTTGCTTTAGGCTCTCCAAAAGCGGTTGTATGGTTGTCCACATCTGCGAAAAGGCATCCTTTACCTTTCCTATGGTCCCGTCCACTTTCTCTTTAAATTCATCATTCGTTTTATATAAAGCAATGAACCCGGCGGCAAGTGCCGCTATAATAGCAATCACTATTCCAACCGGTCCCGTGAGTGCTGATAAAACACCACTCATTCCGCCTATTTTGCTTGTTAATCCCGTTACGGTTTTTATTACCCCGGATATTCCCGTTGACATTTTCCCAAATATGATTAAAGCCGGGCCGATAGCCGCAACAATCATTCCGATTTTTACAATCATCTGTTTTGTGTTGTCGTCCAGGTTTTTAAACCATGTTGTAAACTCTTTTACCTTGTTCACAACCTTATCAATTGTTGGCTGCAATGTGGTTAAAATGGAACTTCCCAGGTCTGCCCCGGCAAGTTTCAAATTGTTCATTGCTACGGCTGCATCATCCCACGGGTCTAATGTGGTTTCAAATGTGTCACTTACCACATCCCCATAGTCTGATAAAGCACCGCTTAAATCGTCTACGGATAAGCGCCCCTCACGGATTGCCTGGGTCATTTCCGCCGCACCTTTCTTTCCGAAAAGGTCGGATGCAATGGTTAAGGCTTCCGTTTCTGTCTTTGCGTTTTTAATGCTATCTATTGTTTCGGTCAATGCTTCGTCTGCACTCTTGCCGTCTGCCGTTGCGTTCTGAACCGCTTTTTTCATTCCGGCAAGTGCGGTTGAAACATCAACGCCGCTTGCTTCCATTTGTGCAAGCAAATTAACGGATGATGTTAAATCAAGCCCCATTTCTTTAAGGCTTGCACCGTTGGTTGTAAGTGCGGTTTCCAATGTTTCCATTGAAATACCCGTGTCCTGGCCCGCTTTTGTCATAAGCCCCAACACATTTTTTGTCTGTGAAGCATCAACGCCGAATTTTGTCATAATACTGTCCACGCTATCAATAGCCGTGTTTAAATCCGTTCCGTTGATGTTTGCAAATTTAATAAATTCTTTTGAAAGATTTTCTAACTCTGTCCCGGTTGCCCCGAACCTTGTATTTACTTCTCCAACCGCTACGCCCACATCATCCATTGTAGTTGGCATATCTGAAAATACATTGTCCGCTACTGTCGTAAGGCTTTCCAGGGCTTCCCCGGTTGCTCCCGTCTTGGTAATAATGGTGTCATAGCCGTTATCTAATTCCATAGATGCAGCAACCCCGGCTGCTCCTAATGCGGTTATTCCGGCCGTTACGGGCATCATCTTTTCCCCGGCTTTGGTTGCCTTATCCCCTACCGTTCCAAAAGCATCCCCCACCTTTGCAAGCGTTGAATTACTCGCCTTTGCTTGCTCTTCCAGGTTTTTAAGTTCTGCTTCCGTTGCGATTACTTCACGTTTGATTGCCCGGTACTGCTCCTCGGATGCTTCGCCGTTTTTAAACTGCTGCTCCACCTGGGCTTCTGCCGTTTTTAATACATCTAATTTATCTTTGGTTTCGCCTACTGCCTTTGTAAGCAACTGTTGTTTCTGTGCTAAAAGTTCGGTATTCTTGGGGTCTAATTTCAAGCCCTTTTCAACCTCTTTTAACTCATTCTTGGTACTTTTGAGGTCCCCGTTTACACCCTTT
>OHSX01000986.1_pt1 | contig 10435 bp, 7 predicted proteins | sample 1578861 | NCBI WGS metagenome assembly OHSX01 (sample SAMEA3879530, study PRJEB24766) | human gut metagenome | biome: human-associated habitat; feature: feces | place: USA | collected 1985/1987 | reverse complement strand
GTTTGCTTCGTGTCCATGTCGTAAATGCTGCCGATCGGCGAGATGACAGCTGCCGTACCGCAAGCGCCGCACTCCTCGAAAGTCGGGAGTTCGTCCACCGGAATATGACGCTCCTCGACCTTCAGGCCCAAGTCCTGAGCCAACTGACGGAGGCTCTTGTTGGTGATCGACGGAAGTACGGAGTTCGACTTCGGCGTGATATACGTGTTGTTCTTGATGCCGAAGAAGTTGGCTGCGCCGCACTCTTCGATGTATTTGTGCTCGGTTGCGTCGAGGTACATGATGCTCGCATAGCCGAGCTCGTGTCCGTGCTCGCCCGACATAAGGCTGGCTGCATAGTTACCGCCCACCTTCACGTCGCCTGTTCCACGTGGAGCAGCACGGTCCTGTTCGCGGTCGATTGCGACCTTCATCGGCTTGATGCCGCCTTTGAAGTAAGCGCCTACGGGCGAGCCGTAAACCACCAGCAAGGCATCCTTGGAGGGTTTTACACCCAGTCCTGCCGTCGTGCCGAACATAACGGGACGCAGGTAGAACGATGCGCCGGTGCCGTAGGGCGGGATGAAACGCTCGTTGCGCTTAACCACTTCTACGCAGGCTTTGACGATCATATCGATCGTCGGTACGGGCAGACAGAGGCGTTTTGCCGACGACTGCAAGCGTTTTGCATTCTCTTCGACGCGGAACAGACGTACTTTGCCGTCAGCGCCCCGAAAGGCTTTCAAGCCCTCGAAAAGAGCCGTGCCGTAGTGAAGGCAGGATGCCGACATGTGCATGTTGATGTACTCGTCGCTTGTAATTTCCATTTCGCTCCACTTGCCGTCCGTGCAAGTATAGCGGGCATTGAAATCGGTCTTCATGTAGTTGAAGCCGAGAGAGCCCCAATCGATGTTCTCCATTGTTTTTTAATATTAAAGGTTATCGTATCTTTTGTTCAAGAAATATCTTTATATTATCCGACTGTCGCGCCCGGATTTGTCTGATCGTCAGGTTGTAACAGCCTTAATTTGCCCGAAGCGTCCTGGGCCATCAGAATCATGCCACGGGAGAGGATGCCCTTCAGTTCGCGCGGTTCCAGATTCACCAGTACGAGTACCTGTTTCCCGACGAGTTCTTCGGGTGTGTAGTATTCGGCGATGCCCGAAACGATTTCGCGCTTGTCGATGCCCGTATCGACGGTCAGTTTCAACAGCTTTTTCGTCTTGGCGACTTTTTCAGCGGCGAGGATCGTCGAAATACGGATATCCATCTTTTGAAAATCGTCGAAAGTCGTTGTTTTCTTTTGATCTTCAACGTGTTGTGCTGCTTCGGCCGAAGCGTTCGCTGCTTTGGTCGCCGCCAACTTGTCGAGCTGGCGTTGGATTACGTCGTCCTCGATCTTTTCGAAGAGAAGCACGGCTTCGCCGATCCGATGTCCGGCAGCGAGCAGGTCGGTGCTGCCCAGTTTCTCCCAGCCGAAGGGTCCTGCCTGCAACATCCCGACGATCTTTTTCGCCGAGAAGGGCATGAACGGTTCGATGGCGATCGAGAGGTTTGCGGTGATCTGCAAAGCGATGTTCAGGATCGTCTTGACCCGTTCGGGATCGGTTTTGATGAGTTTCCACGGTTCGGTGTCGGCCAGGTATTTATTGCCCAGACGTGCGATGTTCATCGCCTCCTTCAAGGCTTCGCGGAACCGGTAGTTTTCGATGTTGTTTTCGAGGGCTTCCTTCGCGCCGGAGAGTTCCCGAAGCGTTTCGCGGTCGTAGTCCGTCAGTGCGCCGCAGGCGGGCACTGTGCCGTCGAAGTATTTGTGTGTCAGGACTAAAGCCCGGTTTACGAAGTTGCCCAGCACGGCTACCAGCTCGTTGTTGTTACGGGCTTGGAAGTCCTTCCAGGTGAAGTCGTTGTCTTTTGTCTCCGGTGCGTTGGCGGTCAGCACGTAGCGCAGCACATCCTGCTTGCCGGGGAAGTCAACGAGATACTCGTGCAGCCATACCGCCCAGTTGCGTGAAGTGGAAATCTTGTCGCCCTCCAGGTTCAGGAACTCGTTGCTCGGCACGTTGTCCGGCAGGATGTAGCTACCCTCTGCCTTCAGCATGGCGGGGAACACGATGCAGTGGAACACGATATTGTCTTTTCCGATGAAGTGTACCAGACGCGTTTCGGGGTCTTTCCACCATTTCTCCCATGTGTCGGGCAGCAACTCTTTGGTGTTGCTGATGTAGCCGATAGGGGCGTCGAACCATACATAGAGCACTTTGCCCTCGGCACCCTCTACGGGAACGGGAATACCCCAATCCAGGTCGCGGCTCACGGCACGCGGCTGCAAGCCCATGTCGAGCCAGCTCTTGCATTGGCCATAAACATTGGGACGCCACTCCTTATGGTCTTCCAGAATCCATTGGCGAAGCCATTCCTCGTGTTTGTCCAGCGGCAGATACCAGTGCTTCGTCTCACGCATCACGGGCTGGCTGCCGCTGATGGCACTCTTCGGATTAATCAGGTCCGTGGGGCTGAGGCTGGTGCCGCACTTCTCGCATTGGTCGCCGTAAGCGCCTTCGGCATGGCAGTGGGGGCACTCGCCGGTGATGTAGCGGTCGGCAAGGAAGGTCTTGGCTTCTTCGTCGTAATACTGCATGCTGGTCTTTTCGATGAATTCTCCCTTATCGTACAGCTTGCGGAAGAAGTCGGAAGCCGTGTCGTGATGCGTCTTTGAGGTAGTACGGCTGTACACGTCGAAGGAGACGCCGAACTCTTCGAAAGACTTCTTTATAAGCGTATGATAGCGGTCCACCACGTCTTGCGGGGTGATGCCTTCCTTCTTGGCGCGGATGGTGATGGGCACTCCGTGTTCGTCGGAGCCGCCGATGAAGATTACATCTTCCTTTTTCAGTCGCAGGTAGCGGACGTAGATGTCGGCAGGAACATAAACGCCTGCCAGGTGTCCGATATGAACCGGGCCGTTGGCATACGGCAATGCCGAGGTCACGGTGGTACGTTTGAATTTCTTTTCCATTGTGTTATTATGTATCTCTTTTGTTATGAACGCTTTTAGTGGCACAAAGATAGCTGTTTTCTGCAAAATATGAGTATTCTTCCAGATTCTTTCCAGATTTAGGCTTCATCTTTGCCATACAAAATGAACAAACTTGGTATTGATAATGTAAAAAAACGAAATGACTATGAAACTGGAAAAGTACTTCTTATTATTGGCGTTAGGCGTGTTTGCCTTTGCCTTGCAAAGCTGTGATGATGACGACAACGACGGAATCTCCGTGCCCGCGGAACTGAGTAATGCGTTGGCCAAGGAGCATCCCAATGCCCAGCGTATAGAATGGGAAACAAAAGGTGCATATTATGTGGCTGATTTCCATGAGGACAATTTCGAAAAGGAGGCCTGGTTCACCAAAGACGGTGTATGGCAGATGACCGAAACCGACCTCCGTTATGCAGACCTTCCCGCTCCGGTGAGAAGCTCTTACGAGAGTAGTACCTATTATAATGTATGGAAGGTGGAAGATGTAGACAAGCTGGAACGTAAGGAAATGGCTGTTGTCTACATCATCGAAGTGGAGAAAGGTAATCAGGAAATGGACCTCTATTATTCGGAGGACGGCATTCTGGTGAAGGAAGTGGCCGATGCGCACAACGGCGGTTCTCCCGAAGATTATCTCCCTTCTGATATTTCCGCTGCCATCAAAGATTTTATAGCAGAGAAATATCCCAATGCCCGCATTGTGGATATTGAAAAAGAAAAGAACGGTATGACGGAAGTCGAAATCGTGCACGGAAGTATCAGCAAGGATGTGATGTTCACCGCTGAGGGTGCATGGGCCTATACTATCTGGGATATCAGTAAGAGACATCTGGAGGATGTAGTGAAGAACGCCGTTACGGCTGCCCATCCCGGTTATGTCATTGATGATGCCGACTTTATTGAGACTCCCGATGGCAGTTACTTTTTGGTAGAGATGGAGCAAGGGGAAAGGGAAATCTACGTAAAGGTGACAGCGGAAGGTGAAATACTGCCATAATCTTATACTGAATACTTCCCTTTAAATCAGCGTATTGTATTTACCGCTTGTTTAGCTAAATCAGGAAAAGACATACCTTCTAATGTAAAGCCGTTTACCATAGGGTGTAACGGCCGTTACTCCATATTGTAACGGTCGTTACACCATAGTGTAAAGCCTTTTACCTCGTAGTGTAAATGAAGTTACCGTTTGGGGTAACCGGAGTTATCATGTGAGGTGACCGGAGCTGTCATGTGAAGTCGTACTCTTCTACATAAGCGTCGAAGTACTCCGTCCGTTGGAGTCCTAAGTTACGGGCAATTGCAATGACTTGTTGCTGCTCGGTTGGTGAGAGCAAAGTTTCCCCTTTCCGCTTCTGATAATATCTTCGGATACCCCATAAGCCGATGAGCCGGTAGCGGAACGTGCCGGACTGGCCGACAGAGATGGCTTCTGCCGTATGGATAAAGCCTTTGGCATAGCGCACTTTCTTATTCGAGCAATAATATTTGCATTTTCCCGCTGTGGACTCTATTGCTTTCGGATTCAGTACATATAGGAAGATGTTGTTTGAGGGTGCATACGTATATGCAATCCGGCGCAGGCAGGTGTCAGTATAAGGGCATGTGTCAGTAGCGCATAAGCCGAAGTTATGGGGAACTTTGGAATAATCGAAAGTTTCTTCTTTCATCATTTTTTTGTTTAAAGTTCCGCAAAGGTACAATTAGTTTGGAGATTGATGGGTGCTTCACCTGATATTTGTTTTATCCCGAAAATATTATGTATTTTACGTAACGTGAAATGCGTAACGTAAAACATGGAATCATTCCGCCTTCCGGTTTCCGCATTTCGTCCTCCCCATTCCGCATCCCGTCCGTAAATGCTTCCCGCTTACTTGCCGCAGGCCTATATTTGCAGAAAACATTTGCATATTCCCATGAAGACAAACTCTGTGATTCTATTGGTGTTGTGGCTTGCGGCGTGGCCGTTCTGCTGCCGGGGGCAAGGCTATATCAGTTACGACTATCTGCCCGAAAGTTCGTTGAAGGATGACCTCGGCAACGAGTATGGTTCGGGCAGCTTGATGATGGTATCGGGAAGGTATAACCTGCCGCTTTCCGTCAGGCATGACGACAAGGGCAGGCTGGTGGCGTGGTCGGCAACCGTCAATGCTGCCTATGGCGTATTCCATAATAAGGGGCAGGCGCGGGAGTTGAATCCGGACAATCTGCTGAATGCCAGTCTGAATATCTCCCACATCCGTCCCCTGTCCGACAAGTGGAGTATCATAGCCTCTGTGGGCGGCGGTGTCTATGCCCCGTTGGATGGGGTTTCCATGAAGACCCTACTGGCTAATGGAGCAATCATCTTTGTCTATAAACTGCGGAAGAACCTCGACTTGGGCATCGGTGCGGGGTTGACGAACTCTTACGGTATCCCGATGATACTGCCCATGATGTACTTCAGTTGGAGGAATGCCGGCAGGTATGAGCTGAAAGTGGATATGTCCAGCGGCATGAAAGTGTCCGTCGCCACCTGGCTGAACAAGAAGCTGAAGCTGGAACTGACCGCCCTCGATATGGACGGCATGTCTGCCGTGATGGAAGTCGACGGGAAATCGAAAATCTATTCTACCGTCATGCTGAGGTCATACATCAGTCCTTCGTACCAGTTGAGTAGGAAGACGGCTGTTTATCTGGGAGTGGGCGGTAACTGGATACGCGGAATAAGTATGTCGGACCGTAGTTTGAAAGGTTTTCTCAATAACTTCAAGAACGATGAGGACGAGCCTTGCTTCAGACCGACTCTGCGCCTGACGGTGGGATTCAGGTATACGTTGAAATGACAAATGCCATTTTAGTAAAGACAAGAGGTAAAATAGTATCTTTGTCGCAATAACAGACACGTTTTATGGTAAAGTATTTATTAGTAGAAGATGAGCGCTTCGCCTACGAAGAGCTGAAGCGTATGATGCAACGGCTGCGCCCTTCCTGGCAGTTGGCGGGCTGGGCAGAGAGCGTGGAGCAGGCTGTACTGCTCTTGCGTCAGGGCAGCCTGGACTTGATGATTGTAGATATCCGCTTGTCCGACGGGTTGAGCTTTGAGATATTCGAGCAGTGTCCCGTCGATTTGCCCGTTATCTTCACCACCGCCTACGACGAATATGCCATCAAGGCTTTCAAGGTAAACAGCATCGACTATCTGCTGAAACCCATTGAAGAAAGCGACCTAGAAGCAGCCTTGTGCAAGTTCGAGCGCAACAGTGCCCTCCGTTCTGCGGCTCCCGAATATCGGCAACTGGAACTCGGCTACTTGGCAGCCAACAAGAAAAACCGTTTTCTGGTGCAGGTGGGCGATACCTTCCGCTACGTAGAAACTCCGGATGTCGCTTTCTTTTATAGTGAGGACAAGCTGACTTATCTGCACCTCTTCTCCGGGAAACGGTATATCATCAGCTACTCGCTGGACCAGTTGGAGGGAATGCTGGATAGGGATGTTTTCTTTAGGGTTTCAAGGAGCTGCATATCCAACATTAGGTCCATCCGGAAGAGTTCCAGGTACTTCGGCAGTCGCTTGAAGCTTTACTTCGAGCCGGAGTGCCCGCACGAGGTATTGGTGAGCCGCAGTCGCGTGGCCGATTTCTTGAAATGGGTGGACGGAGTGGTATGAGTTATAAGTTATGAGGCATAAGAGATACATATTCCTTTTTATACTGACGGTTTCCGTCTCGTTGCTTGTCATAGGGTGCGTTTATAACGTCATCAGCGGTAAGCCGTGGTATGCGAATATCATGGTGCAGTTCTTTCTGAATCTTCCTTTGTGCATAGGGCTGGGGTTCATCGACTTTGGGGTTATCAACTTGATATATAAAAGACTGAAACAGCGCAACAATGCGGTGAGGATTCTGGTGGATATTGTGTTGACCACTGCACTGGCTGTTCTGTTGACGTACATCTTGAACTTCCTGCTGATGGGCGGGCATGGAAATTTCTGGCATATCCTGAGAAACTCCCTGCCGGTAGTGCCGTGGAACTGGATTATCGTTCTGCAGATAGAGATATTCTTCTATAGCCTGCAACGTTCGGAGATGGAGAAGCAGATGGCTGTCATCGAGAAGGAGAAGGCGCTGTATCAGTTCGAGGTGCTGAAAAACCAGATTAATCCCCATTTCTTATTCAATAGTCTGAATGTCCTTGCCTCCCTTGCTTATCAGGATACCGAAAAGACGAACCGGTTTGCCAAGAAGCTGTCTACGGTGTACCGTTATCTGCTCACTACGCATGGCAGAGCTACGGTGACCGTGCAGGAAGAACTGTCGTTCGTAGAGTCGTATTTATACCTGGAGCATATCCGCTTTGGCGATGCGCTGCATGTGGAGATAGAAGATGATTTGCGGAATCATCATTGTCTCGTCATTCCTGCCAGCATACAGATGCTTGTGGAGAATTCCTTGAAGCATAATATCAGTACAAAGAAGTCGCCGCTGATAGTCCATATATCCATAGGAAACGAAGGGATTACGGTACGCAACAATCTTCAGTTGCGCAACTATGTGGCCAGTAATAGAGCGGGATTGAAGAACCTGCAACGGCAGTATGCCCTATACGGCACGCTGGTGGAGATTCTTAAGGACGAAAAGGAGTTTGTGGTGAAACTTCCCTTTGTGGGCGAAGACGTGAACCGTCTCAGCACAATATAGTCCTCTTCCCGAAGAAGAATCTGGAAACGTGCATCTTGTCCATAGCCCACGCCATACCCATGCAGCCGCTAAGAGTGAAGGCGGTGGCAGTGACAAGGAACAGCATCCCCGTAGGGTCGAAGGCGAACACGGGCAGAAACGCCTTGGACAGAATGGTGAAAATGGGTGAGAAAAGGAGTATGACCAGCGTATTGCGCCCTATAAAGAAGGAAAGCCGTTTGGCTTGTACCGGCAGATAGCCGTAGGCTGCCAACAGCAGGCTGATGGAAAGCCAGGTGATGGCGACTCCTGCCAGAGTACCTCTATCCAGATTGGCGGGAAAACAGCATAGTATTACGAATGGAACAATGGCGAAGGTTGTGGCACGAAAGACTTGTGTAAAACGAAGCCCGCTTTGGCTCACTGTCATGCCGATAAGGAAATAGAGGGCATTGGAGAAGTTCATCAATCCTCCCCAATGGGAAAGGGCAAACAGGCAGACACCGGTCACAACCAGCCGGGAGACAACCGACAGCCGTACATAGCGGAATGTGATATAATAGATGAGGCTGCACAGAATCAGTGTATGCAGATACCAGTAAGGCCCCATCGGATGGAGGAATATCTTGTCGAGCAATACGGTAGGAGTAATGGCATCTACACTTTCGCGTACGGGCAGGAAATGAGACATCACCGTATAGGCCGCCTCCATGCAGGCATACGGAATGAAAATCCATAGAAACTTGCGGAGAAAGCTTCGGGCATCCTTCCGGTTATTGGCCAGATAGCCCGAAATAATCAGGAAAGCGGACATGTGGAACGTATAGACGATTTGTTTCGCATACGGATACTTGTCGCCTATATATACAAGGTGGAAGATAATCATCAGGGTGATGAAGATGCATTTCAGATAATCTATCTCTTTGACACGGCTTTCCATATAGGGTAGTTTTCTGCGTATTGTTATTGATGGCACAAATATATATACTTCCGTAAACTTATTTATATTTTGCAAAGGGATTAAGCTTATTTTCTCTTTTACCGATTGCTTTTATGTATGGAAAATGTATATTTGTGCATGAATCATTAACTTAATGTAAAACAGACTATGATAACAAGCCAATTACTTCACCCGGCCAGTATTGTGGTAGTGGGGGCATCCAACAATGTACACAAACCCGGAGGGGCTATCCTGAAAAATCTGCTTAGCGGCGGATATACCGGTGAGCTTCGTGCCGTGAATCCGAAAGAGACTGAAGTGCAGGGTGTTGCTGCCTTTGCGGATGTGAAGGACATTCCCGATACGGACCTAGCCATCCTTGCCATACCTGCCGCGCTTTGTCCCGATGCGGTGGAGATGCTTGCTGCGGAGAAGCAGGTGAAGGCGTTCATTATCCTTTCTGCCGGTTTTGGTGAGGAGACCCATGAGGGTGCTGTGCTGGAAGATCGCATACTGGAAACGGTGAACCGGTATGGAGCCTCTCTGATAGGCCCCAACTGTATCGGTTTTATGAACTCGTGGCATCACAGTGTATTCAGCCAGCCCATCCCGCAACTGCATCCGCAAGGGGTGGACCTGATTTCCAGCTCCGGTGCCACAGCGGTGTTCATATTGGAGAGCGCCGTGACCAAGGGATTGCAATTCAACTCTGTATGGTCTGTGGGCAATGCCAAGCAAATCGGCGTGGAGGATGTGTTGCAATACATGGACGAACACTTCAATCCGGAAGCGGATTCCAGAATAAAACTTCTTTATATAGAGAGTATCGGTGACCCCGACCGTCTGCTGTTTCATGCATCCTCGCTCATCAAGAAGGGCTGCAAGATTGCGGCCATCAAGGCGGGCAGTAGCGAAAGCGGCAGCCGGGCGGCGAGTTCGCATACGGGGGCCATTGCCAGTAGCGATTCGGCGGTAGAGGCCTTGTTCCGTAAGGCGGGTATTGTGCGTTGCTATTCGCGCGAGGAGCTGACGACCGTAGGTTGTATCTTCACACTGCCGGAACTGAAAGGGAAAAACTTCGCCATCATTACTCATGCCGGCGGTCCGGGAGTGATGCTGACCGATGCATTGAGTAAGGGTGGACTGAATGTTCCGAAACTGGAAGGACCGGTGGCGGAGGAACTTAAGGGTAAGCTTTTCCCCGGTGCGGCTGTGGGGAATCCCATTGATATTCTGGCTACGGGTACGCCGGAACATCTGCGCCTCTGTCTGGAGTATTGTGAGGAGAAGTTTGACAATATTGATGCTGTAATGGCTATTTTCGGCACTCCGGGGCTGGTGACCATGTTTGAAATGTATGATGTGCTGCACGAGAAGATGCTGCATTGCAAGAAGCCGATTTTTCCGATTCTTCCTTCCATCAATACGGCGGGAGCCGAGGTTGCCGCTTTCCTGGCAAAGGGCCATGTGAACTTTGCCGATGAGGTGACTCTCGGCACGGCACTTTCGCGGATAATGAATGCCCCGCGGCCTGCCAATAATGAAATCGAGCTCTTTGGAGTGGATGTTCCCCGTATCCGCCGGATTATAGATTCCATTCCTGCGGACGGTTATATCGCCCCGCACTATGTGCAGGCATTGCTCCGCTCTGCAGGTATTCCTATTGTGGAGGAGTTTGTTTCGGACAACAAGGAAGAAGTGCTTGCCTTTGCGCGTCGCACGGGGTTCCCGGTGGTGGCAAAGGTGGTGGGGCCGGTGCATAAGTCGGATGTGGGCGGTGTTGTGCTCAATATCAAGAGTGAACAGCATTTGGCATTGGAA
>OHSX01000978.1_pt1 | contig 10495 bp, 9 predicted proteins | sample 1578861 | NCBI WGS metagenome assembly OHSX01 (sample SAMEA3879530, study PRJEB24766) | human gut metagenome | biome: human-associated habitat; feature: feces | place: USA | collected 1985/1987 | reverse complement strand
GGGTAATAGCACCTCTTCCTTTATTAAAGTTGCGTTCGGGAAATTCGGATCTTCTTCCCGAACTATCTTAGCCAGATAAATCTGCCAGTTGCCATTGCGTTCACTGGTGTAGGCCAGCGTCCGGTTGTCCGGAGCAAACGAGAGACCATCTTCTTCTGCTGCCGTATGTGTGATCTGTTTAGTCGTGGCATAGTCCGCAGATGTGACGAATACTTCACCACGTACAGTGAAAGCAATCTGTTTACCGTCCGGTGAAACTGTAGCGGAAGTTGCTTTATCCGGATATTTCAGATAGGCTATTTGTGGCTGGTCGTCACGAATGATTTCTATATTTATCTTCCGGGGATTCGAGCCTTCTTGTTGGGTATAAATCTCACCATCGTATCCATAGCACAAGGTGCCGTCGTTACTCATTGAAAGGAAACGCACGGGATGGGTTTTAAAGCTGGTTATTGTTTTTATCGATTGGGGTTGCGAAATCGGGAAAGAATATACGTTGAATGAGCCACCATTACGTTCGCTCAGGAAGTAGACGGTTTGTCCATCCGGTGATACTATCGGGTTGCGATCTTCGCCTGCATACTGGGTAAGGTTGGTGTGTGAACCTGTTTTGGTATCGTACATCCACACATCGCGGGTGATGGAAGAAGTATGGTGCTTTCTCCATTCATTTTCACCTCCCTTGCGGTCCTGATAGAAAAAGCGGTTGCCGGACTTATCAAAACATACCGCTTCGGCAGGGGTGCCCAGCACTTGCTCCGTACGCCCTCCCGTTGCAGGTACTTTGTAAAGCTCGGTCATGGCCGAAGTGGGGAAAAGAGCGCTGCTTGCCGGGTCCTGGATGGAGGCGGAAAACAAGATATACTTTCCGTCCGGAGTGAATGTGGAGGGTATCTCACCGGTGGAGTGGGTAGTGAGCCGTTGGGCGGTTCCGCCGTCTGCCGGCATCACGAATACGTCGAAGTTGCCGTATCTGTCGCTGGCAAAGGCAATCTGTTTGCCGTCCGGTGACCATATGGGGGTACATTCGTAGCTCTCTTGGGTAGTAAGCTGTGTGGCGGTTCCACCTTTGGCGGGCACCTTGTAGATGTCTCCTTTGTAGCAGAATGCGATTTCCGTACCGTCGGGAGAGATTTGCACATCGCGCATCCAGAGCGGCGTGGCGGCATGTCCGGCAATGGCAGTAAGGCCTAGTGCAAGGATTGCAAGGGTTTTCTTCATAAGTGTGTGGGTTGATGTTAATTATAGAATGTTTATAAACGTCATGATGCTGTCCACAAGGCAAGGAGCGAGGTACGTCATTTCATACCTCGTGCCTTGTATATCTGTTCTTTGGCATTGTTGATGCTTTGGAACTTCTCTTCTGCGGCTTTCTTGATGTCTTCGCCCAGCGTTGCCACCCGGTCGGGATGGTGTTTCAAGGCTAGGCGGCGGTAAGCGGCACGCACTTCGTCATTGGTGGCAGTGGGTTCAATTTCAAGTACTTTGTAGGCCTCGTTCAGTGAGCTACCGCCTAGGTTAAGCATGGATTCCACTTCCTTGACGGATAGTCCCATGTACATGGCCACTTCTTTCAAGGCTTCTATCTCCTCGTTGCAGACGTGTCCGTCGCTTTTGGCAATTTCTACCAAGAATACCAGCAGTTGCAAGCGTTCCTCGTATGTCAGGTTGGCGGCAATCTGCGTTCCACAGTCACGGATGGTGTTTTTAAATGCCAGTGGGTTTTGTCTGTCCATCTGCTTGCGCTGTTCGAAGAGGTTGAGCAGTATCCGTTCTCCCTCGCCCACGGCAGCCTCACCGAATGTGCTTCTCAGAAAGCGGCGGACGAATTCCATTTCACTATGCATGATGCGCCCGTCTGCACGGATAATGTACGAAGCCATCACGAGCATGGAGAAGAGGAAACTGTTCCGTTGCCCGGTATAGGTAGTGCTGTGCGTTGGTGCTTCTCCATAATAACTGCCTGCGTCATTTGAATCGGTGTCGAACAATGAACCGAATACAAAACCTGCCAAGGCTCCCAGCGGTCCTCCGGCCATGAAGCCGATGATGCCGCCTATCCATTTAGCTGCTCCCATAATTTTTCTTGTTTAAAGTGCAAAAATAGAGATTTCTTACGAGAATTCCAGTAAAAGTGGATGAAGTATTGGGAGATGGGGGAATGTTTTGCTTGTGCTGTGGATATTGCATTGGCAGACGGAGTGCTCGAAGAAGAAAAAGATATTATCAATCAGTCGGCAGATGTATTGAATATTCCCGAACGCACTGCTATTCCGATTCGGTGTAACCATCCTTCTGTACCATTAGCGTTGCCCGGCATGTCGATATCTGCATCATCAGGGCGTCCTGGTGTCGTAATATCCTCCGCATCAAGGTCTTCGGGAAGTGTTTCCGGAATATGTCTTGAAGTGGATGTTACCTTGTAAATTTTCTGCATGGACTCGTTCAGATAGGTAGTAGCCCCGTAGGTAAAGAAAGGAATGATTACCTTGTCTTTCAGGTCGTATGCTTCGAGGAATGTACAGACTACCATTGCGGGTTGATGCCACCAGCAAGGCGAACCGACGAAAATTGTATCATATTTCGCCAATGCCTCTTTATCAAGCAGATTCGCTACTCCGGGGCGCAGGTCATTATAGGCTTCATGCTGAATGCGGTCGCTGTCATCGTAAGGATTTGCAGCATACGGTTCGGCAGCCTCAATGCGATGGATATCTGCGCCTGTAAGTTTCACGATACGTTCGGCAATGGCCTGGGTGTGTCCTTCGGCAGAAAAGTAGAGCACAAGCATATTGCCGTTTCCGGATGGAGTATCGGGAGTGTCGTCGGTGGTAGAGCATGCTGCCATTGTCGTTAGAGAGAGGAGCAAGAGCGGAATAAGAAGTAACTTTTTCATATTCGAGTTGTTTTTAGATATTTATTGATTAGTGTATTCTTCATCGCTTACAGGTTCATACCACTGTGTAGCACCCAAATGAACTTTTGTATTGATAGCTATATGCGTGAATCCGCTGTCGGGAGCCGCTCCGTGCCAATGCACCACATCTGTCGGAATAGCGACTACATCGCCGGGATTCAACACTTGTATAGGCTTCCCCTTTTCCTGATAGTAACCTTTTCCGGCGGTGGCAATCAGAATCTGTCCGCCCGGATGCGAATGCCAGCTGTTTCGGGCTTTCGGCTCGAATATCACGTCGGAGACTACCACATCGAATGTTTCACTGTCGGTCATCAGCCGTTGGAGGTATGCCGTTCCGTTGAAATTGCTGCCCTCGATGGCATCTCCTTGGGGAAAGAGAGAGGCTGATGCTTTTGGGGGTGTTTCAATCTTGTTTTCCGGTTTCGGACTGCAAGCACCAAGTGTTGCAGCCAGTAGAAATAAGTAAGTTATCTTTTTCATCTTGAAGAGTTATTTTAAATGTTGTTTAAAGAAAGAGTCCAGTTTGGGAAGCGTGATTTTCAGATATTCCGGCTGGTCGTATACATCCACGTGCGTAGCTCCGGGTACGACAAACAGTTCTTTCGGTTCGGCGGCTTTCGCGTATGCGTCCTCAGAAAAATATTTCGATACTGCATTTTCTCCCACGATGAAAAGCATAGGACGTGGCGATATAGTCTCGATTTGCGCAAAGGGGAAGAAGTTCATCATCGGTGCGAGGCTCGTGTAGGAGTAATAGCCCGTAGAGTTGGGATGCTGACCGCGTTGTGGATTGTCGTAATAATCGAGGAAGTCGATGGCAAACTTCAGTGTGTTCTCATCCACTTTTTCGGGCAGGGCACGGATATCCTTGCGTACAGCCCCACCATATTCCGCCGTACGCTGGCGGCCGATTTCATCAAGGATAGCCATACGCTGTTCGTAAGTCTGCGAGTCGCCTACACCCTGACGGCGGGCGCGGCCCATGTCGTACATACTGATGGTGGCAAGTGCCTTGATGCGATGGTCTATCTGCGTAGCACTGACAGAGTAGCAGCCTCCGCCACAGATGCCGATTACTCCTATCTTATCAGCATAGACAGCCGGATGGTTCGTGAGGAAATCGACTGCCGCACTGAAGTCTTCTACCCGCACTTCGGGCGATTCCATACGACGCGGATAACCGCCACTCTCGCCATAATAGGACGCATCGAAGGCTAATGCCACATAGCCGAGTTCCGCCAACTTACGGGCATGGAGTCCCGAAGTCTGTTCTTTGACGCCACCAAAGGGATGACCGACGATGATGGCGGCATATTTCTTTGTGGCATCATAGTCCGCAGGGAAATAGAGGTCGCCAACTATATCAATCAAAAAACGGTTGTGGAATGTCACTTTCTGTTTCTTCACGTCATTCTCCACTGCTACAATCGGGGTTTCCGGTTTGGTAGTCAACCCTTTGCTTTGCAATAATTCGTTCAATACTTGTTTGCCATTATCGGCTTCGCTACGTCCGATATTCTTTTCAATGATAGCCAGCACACCGCGTAATTCGTCCGGTGTTACGCCTACATTCAGCGCAATACCCATGTGCCCTTTCAGCATCGGTTCCACGCCTTTGCCCAAAGAAGCTATTATGGCAACGGTTGCCAGTTCCCGTTCGGCATAGGTCAGCACGTCCCGCTCGAAAAGCTCGGCAAAGAGATGTTCTTTAAGGAATACTTCGATTTCCGGGGCCAGGACGGCATAGTTGGCTTTCGGCGCATCTGCCGGGGTACCCGAAATCTCTGCAAGAATGTCACGTCCGCGTTCGTACTTGCTGCGGGTATCGGTTATCGGTGACGCTTCGCGCCCCTGGTTGTCTCTGATGCCTTTTGCCTTACGCTCGTCAAGTACCGCAACCAATGTTTGCAGTCCGCGCAGGGCACGCGGAAAACCGCAATAGGCGTAGGAATGGACCATTACTTCTTTAAGCTCGCTGACGGTGATACCGCTATTCAGTCCACCGATAAGGACTGTTCTTAATTGGTCGAGGTGTCCCATGCTTGTAAGGGCTGCGACCTCTGCGATGTATTGTCGTTTACTGTTCATGGTTTGTTCTGCTCTCGGTGTTTGCGAAGCTGCGATGCCGCATCCAAAGACAAGTCCGAGTAGCGTTGTCATAATTCTCATTTTTAGTTTCATAATCTTTATTATTATGTATCAAGTTTTACTTGCTGCAAAATTAGGCTGGATTTTCCACTTCGACCGGTCATGAATTACGGTTTAAAGGATAATTTTTACTGATTGGAGAGATAACCTGAAGATATTTTCTACATTTGCATAGAAACCACTGAAATAGACTGTTATGGAGAAGGTTATGCAACTGAAAACGATAAAGGAGTACAATGACTATATGGGTGTGGAAACAAGGCATCCTCTGGTCAGTGTCATAGAGGGAAGCCGTATGCCGCACCCCGTACCCCATGCACGCAAGCACGTGGGGATGTATGTGATTTTTCTGAAAGAACTACGATGTACGGACGATTTGACCTACGGTCGTCGCTCTTACGATTTTCAGGAGAACACGCTGGTGTTTATCGCTCCGGGGCAAGTATTCGGGCATGAAGCCGACGGGTCGACTTTTACCGGTTCCGGATGGTGTCTGTTGTTCCATCCCGACCTGCTACGCGGTACGCCGCTCGGTCGGCATATGCAGGATTATACGTTTTTCTCATACGCCGCTAACGAAGCATTGCATCTATCCAAACAAGAGCAACAGACCATCATTGATTGTTTGACAAAGATTGACGAGGAAACATACAACCAGGCAGACCGTCACACTAACCTGATTATCGCTTCTGCCATCGAGCTGCTGCTCAACTATTGCATTCGTTTCTATGATAGACAGTTTACTACCCGTAAAAAGGAGAACAAGGGCATGCTCGGCTCTTTTGAAGCATTGCTGAACGACTATTTCGTATCGGATAAACCCGCTGAGCGGGGTACGCTGACTGTGGCTTATTGTGCAGACCAACTGAACCTGTCTGCAAATTATTTCGGAGACTTGATTAAAAAGGAGACAGGTGTTTCTGCGCAAGAATATATATTAACCAAAATAATGGATAGGGCAAAAGAGTTGCTTACTGACCCCGCTAAATCTGTCGGTGACGTTGCTTATGCCTTAGGATATCAATATCCACAGTATTTCAGCAAGGCTTTCAAAAGAGTTGTAGGATGTTCTCCGAATGAATATCGGACATTGAGTTAATGTAAAAAAATAAGGAGCTAAGTTTTAGACTTAACTCCTCAATGCTCAACAGTCGGGATGACAAGATTCGAACTTGCGACCACACGCCCCCCAGACGCGTACTCTACCGGGCTGAGCTACATCCCGAATTGCGGATGCAAAAGTAGTGCTTTATTTTTAAATAGCAAATATTTCTGTTGATTTTTGTTTTGCTATTATCTTGTTAGATAACACATCTCTCTTATTCTTAATTTGTTATGATGGAAAGTTTATTCTATTTAAGTTTCGCATGTAGCCTTTCAGCATACATGCGAAACTTCAGTTTTATTATTTTAGAAAGTATCTGTCGATTCTTCTTTCACCCTCTTCAGCAAGTTTTCTACATTTTGAGAGTGGTAATATAAGATACCTTCCAGTTGTTTCAGAAAACCTACATTGCTTGCCAGTTGCGTAATGAATTGCAGATGCAGACCGATTTCCCGGTTGGCTTGCAGCAACGTCTTGTGCGGGAGTGTACTTTGCAGCATATAGAATCCGCTGGCATCTTGTATTTCTGCAATGCCGTTTCCCCATTCGTGTGTACCTAACAATTGTAGAACATGGATGAATTGTCTTAATTTGCGTTTCAGACATTGCAGGCTTACATATTCCGAAGATTCTTTGACATACGCGATGTTCATGATGTCAATCAGTTGCAAATAGTACGCTTTCATGGCTTCTTCTGACGGGAAGCCCGTGCGTGGGTGCATTGCTACGTTGGGTAATTCCTGAGCGGTTACCGGCTGAGTGTTGTTTTCCATAAATCGTTAAGTTTTAAAAGGTGAATAATTCGATTCATGGGAGAGGAGAAGGAGTTGAAAAAGCAATCCCTGCCTGTCCCATTGTCGAACACTAAACTCACAGCTAGTATTTGGAGGTGCATTAACACTCCCCATGGGGGTACAGGGACCGCCATATAGGAGTGGCGTGGACGGGCATAAAAATGCCCGCCACGGATTCTTGGCAGGTTTCCCTGCTGTGAGTTTATAATGGTTCGACATCACAAAGGTACAATAAAAAATAAAGTAGCAATGTAAATCGGGGAGGAAAATACATCTGTTCTCCGATTAACTTTATTAATGATGCGAATCAGAAGTTGAAATTCACATGAACAATACCGAAATAAAGGATCGATGAATAAAACTGATCTTCGGAAAGGTATGACTGCGAAAAAAACGCTGCTCTGTTCTGAAACTTTAGAGAATCAATGTATTATAGTCTCTCTGAAAATCTTTATCTTTGCGGACAGTTTGAAAACAGAAGTGAATAATAATTGATACAATAACTTAAAACAACCAGAATCAAATGAAGCAGGATATGATTGTTATCCTTGACTTGGGTAGTCATGAGAATACGGTATTGGCTCGCGCCATCCGTGCGTTAGGTGTATATAGTGAGATCTATCCTCATGATATAACCGTTGAAGAACTGAAAAAGTTGTCCAATGTAAAGGGCATTATTATCAATGGTGGACCGTGTAACATAGTAGATGGCGTTGCCATCGATGTGAATCCTTCTATCTACGAGGCGGGAATTCCAGTGATGGCTGCCGGTCATGACAAAGCGACTTGTGCGGTGAAACTGCCACAGTTTACTGATGATATTGAAGCTATCAAAGCAGCTGTTAAGCCTTTCGTTTTCGAAACTTGCAAGGCCGAAGCTAATTGGAACATGACCAACTTCGTGAATGACCAGATTGAATTGGTACGTCGCCAGGTGGGTGACAGAAAAGTATTGCTGGCCCTTTCCGGTGGTGTTGATAGTTCCGTAGTGGCAGCTCTGTTGCTGAAAGCAATTGGCAACAATCTGGTATGCGTGCATGTAAATCACGGTCTGATGCGTAAAGGTGAATCCGAAGATGTAGTAGAAATGTTCGGTAATCAGCTGAAGGCGAATTTGATCTATGTAGATGTTACCGACCGCTTCCTTACTAAACTGGAAGGTGTGGAAGATCCCGAACAGAAACGAAAGATTATCGGTGGAGAGTTTATCCGCGTATTCGAAGAAGAAGCGCGTAAACTGGACGGTATTGAATTCCTGGGACAGGGCACTATTTATCCTGACGTAGTAGAATCCGGCACTAAAACAGCCAAGAGCGTTAAAAGCCATCATAATGTCGGAGGACTGCCTGAAGATCTGCAGTTCAAGCTGGTCGAACCTTTGTATCAGCTTTTTAAAGACGAAGTACGTGCCTGCGGTATCGAACTGGGCTTGCCGCACAGTATGGTTTACCGTCAGCCGTTCCCCGGACCGGGACTTGGCGTAAGATGCCTGGGCGCTATAACTAAAGAGCGTCTGGAAGCAGTGCGTGAAGCTGACGCTATTTTGCGTGAAGAATTCGCCAATGCCGGATTAGATAAAAAAGTATGGCAGTATTTTACCGTTGTACCTGATTTTAAATCCGTCGGTGTACGCGATAACGCCAGAACCTTCGAGTATCCTGTGATCATCCGTGCGATCAATACTGTTGACGCCATGACGGCAACTATCGAAGAACTGGACTGGCCGATCCTGCACAAAATCACCAACAGGATCTTGGCTGAAGTCAAAAACGTCAACCGCGTCTGCTATGATTTGTCGCCCAAACCGAACGCCACTATCGAGTGGGAATAAGTAGCTGATTTATGGTTATTTACTTATAAGAATATTGAGAATGTTAAGGAGGGGTTTATGGAGAATTTGCAAAGAATCGCGCTTTTAATTGATGCAGATAACACTCAGTTGGCAAAGTTGGAGGATGTTATACAGGAAATATCTACACATGGCCGTATCGTTGTAAAAAGAGCGTATGGTAATTGGAGAAAAGATACATTAAAAAACTGGGAAAATGAGCTGAAACGTTTAGCGATAAAAGCGGAGCAGCAGTTTGACTATGTTTCTGGTAAAAATACAACTGATATGGCGTTGGTAATCGATACAATGAATTTGCTGCATAAAGGGATTTATGATGCATTTGTTATCGTTGCCAGCGACAGTGATTATACTCCCTTGGCAATAAATTTGCATGAATCCGGAGTATATGTTATGGGTGTTGGTGAAAAGAAAACACCGGAAGCTTTTAGAAACAGTTGTGATGAATTTATTTTTCTGGAGAACCTTGGCGAAAATATAAAAGCAGCAAAGTCTAAAACTGAAAGCAGTGAAAAAGCAATAGAGATAGAAGAGGAATGCTTGGAAACTGCTACAGTCGATTCTACGAAAGAAGATATAAGTGTAATACATAATTTATTAAAAATAGCATCTGACAAGTACCAGGATGATGAAGGCTATGTAAATGTTAGTTCAGCCGGACAATTTATAAAAAGAGTAAAACCGGATTTTGATGTGCGAACTTTCGGGTTTATTAAATTGCCGAAGCTAATAGAAGCATTCCCCAGAAAATATGAAATAAAAAAGTATCCCGGAAAAGGTAAAGTTACCATTATCGCCTATAGATGTAAGTAATAAATACAGAGGTATTTGTGTACATTATTGATCTGTGTTAGACTTTTTGCGATATTGAAATTACCATAAAGAAAAGACCCATCTTTTGATGGGTCTTTTCTTTATGGGGCTTACTTGTGGCATATCAAGGTCATAGCGGTTCATTTTAGTTTGCTATCATTATTTATAATACTTTGCCGAGCAAGTTCAACACGTTTTTGTGGGTGATTTTTTCAATGGTGCTGTCGCTGTAGTTTTTGCTTTGCAGGTATTCGATCAGCGGTTTGTAATCCTGTACGCCATGGATATTATAAGGCGGGTGACTGATACCGTCGAAGTCGCTGCCGAAACCGACGTGGTCGTCATTGCCCAAAAGGTTCAGCATATAATCGATATGGCGGTACACACTGTCGATGCAGGCATTGTTATAATCTTCTTCTAGGAACTGTCCGGCAAAGGTGATACCGATCAGACCGTCATTGGCATTGATGGCTTTGATCTGGTCGTCATTGAGATTACGTGGATGACTGCAAAGTGTTTTGGCATTGGAATGGGTAGCAATGATTGGCTTGGTAGAAGTTTCGATAACATCCCAGAAGCCCGCTGTAGCAATATGGGAAACGTCTACCAGCATGCCCAGACGGTTCATTTCTGCAACTACCTGACGGCCAAAGGTGGTCAGACCGCCGCCGCTGCATTCTTCGTTGACGCCATCGGCAATGTCGTTGCGGTTGCTCCAGGTAAGGGTGATAGCGCGCACGCCAAGCTCATAGAGCATGCGCAGGGCTTCCAGACTGCCATCGATAGCGCCGCCTTCTTCGATAGCCAGCAGAGTTGCTGCTTTGTGGTTGAGCACGTCGGCAGCATCGGCTTTAGTTAAAACGGGA
>OHSX01000971.1_pt1 | contig 10550 bp, 13 predicted proteins | sample 1578861 | NCBI WGS metagenome assembly OHSX01 (sample SAMEA3879530, study PRJEB24766) | human gut metagenome | biome: human-associated habitat; feature: feces | place: USA | collected 1985/1987 | reverse complement strand
TGCCGCAGCCGCCCCCGGAGAGGATGAAGCCCCTCCGGGGACAAGTTTCAGGGATTAGCGGCTGAAAAGGTGTACTACAATCGCCGTTGTGATACTGCGGAGCTTGTCGAGAGGAATTCTGAAACCTTTAAGGGATGCTGTGCATATCGTTATTTTCCATTCCTGTATCTTGATCTCATCAGAGAATCAACCTGAAAACGGATAATCAGACAGAGCAGGCCTTTTACTGCAATCACGGAAAAAATGAGGATGTTGTTTTGCACGACATTCAGCATATAAACTGCAAGCAAGATTGCATATTGTGGAACAAGTGACACCAACTCCATCAAATAGATCCAATGATACACATCAAACGCCGATCTGTGGCTTTTTAGGAAGGATCTAATAAAGCCCAAGAAAACACGATCTTTTAAGGATCGTTGCCTGTATATATTCCTTGCGTTTTTCCGATTTCTTGCGCCAATTAAAAAATCATATAAAAATCTACGCAGGGAGCTAATGGCAATCGTATCTAAAAGAGCCAAAAGAACGATATACAAAACTACAACTTTGGTCATTGAACGTCACCCTTTTTACTTGAGACATGCTCTGACTATGTTTTTGATGGTTACAGCTGTTGTACCTACAGAGGATTTCCCCAAAGATTCAAGAAGTGGTTTAAAAACATAATCTCCTCCAAGTCTATGTGCTGTTTTTGCGTAATAGCTTCGTGCCTGCGGATTAAAAAAACCTCGTTTGAAAAGTTGCTTTCCCGCCGCCATAATGCCACCTGAATTTCCATAACTGGCACCATTGCCGCCCCAAGCACCGCATACTAAACCAACAGCACCATCAATTAACATATCTCCAACGTCAAAAGACTCCTGTTTTTTTGAAATGTACATTTTATTTGCTTGCTGAGCAGCATTAGATGTCATAGCTATGGCTGCACCACCAACAGCTTGTACAAAAACACCCGCGCCACTTGCCGCCAATGCACCTCCTCCTGCGCCAGCAAGAAAACCGATTGCCATGTCTATTGCGTCTCCTCCGCTTGCTGCCGCAGAGACGGCTCCAATAATTCCTCCGATGGCTGCCCCAACAACTAGGTGCCAAAACTCCCCGCCGTCATCTTTTCGGCTGATCGGGTTATTGTCGCAGTAAGCAAAGAGGTTCTTATCCCAGTTGGCCTTGTTGGGAGAAGCGGCCACCACCGCAGCCGTGTCCGCATTGATAAACCTTCCCCAGGCCGGGTTATAATACCGGCTGCTGAGGTAGTACAAGCCCGTCTCGGTGTCATAGACATACCCGCGATAGCGGAAAGGATTGTACTTTCCGATATCGTCCACATGGGAGCCGTAATGATACAGCATATTGCCCCATGCGTCGTAGATATAAGTCACAACCGTGTTCCCGTTGCCGTCCACGATCTGAACCACATCGCCCTGCGCATTCTTGACGTACAGATATGTGGTCCCGTTGTACGTCACGGACGCCGGGCCAATGGAGTCGTAGGTGAAGTGCATCCGGTTGCTGCCCCAGGACAGGTCCGTCAGGGCGTCGCCCAGATAGGCGTAATTATACGTCGTCCCGTTGACCGTCTTGGAAATGCGCTTGCCATCGGCATTGTAGCCATAGGCGATGCTGCTGCCGCTCTTGCTCATGGACGCCAGCTGGCGGCCGTGCTGCCAGGCGTAGGTCCACGTGCCGTCGGACAGGGGATTGCCTATGGCATCGTAGGTGATGGATTTCCCGTTATATGCTGTCAGCAGGTCCGGCCAATTGGCGTCGCCGTGGGTATAGGTGCTGCTTGCTGTCCGGACGTGGCCGTCTTTTGACGGCCACGTCCGTTATTGGCTTGGGCGAGGACTTACGTTACTTCCCGTTTTCTTGAGTCATAGAACGGGCTTTCTTCTCCATTGCCTTCTGCCGCTTAATCTGTGAGCGCACCTTTTGCCGTTTTCTTACGCTGGGAAGCTCCTGAATATTAATGTATATCAGCAGCACTGCGAATAAGAGAGCAAAACCGCCTATACTAAACGTAATTATCCGAACAAGTACAGAGTCCATGTTGTACGCATCTACAGAGCCGACCACAGCGCCATCAATCTCTGCTGTAATGACGCAAGGGTCCAACCGTCCCCAAGGAAGCGGAAACTTATCATACACATAGATGTGGATTGTTTGTCCAATAGCGTCTTTTTCGCAAAGAACGGCATATACATCATCCGGAAGATTGTACACTACGCCATCCGTGGATTCCATTTTTCCATGAGAAGAACAATAGCTGCGGCTTGTCCACAGCTGACGGATCGTTACCGTCTGATAGTGCGAGTTTTCCGACGTGCTCTGCTGTGTTTCGTTTATGTTGCCTATAGTAAAGAAAAAGGATATAACGAGAAATCCCATTATCGTAAAACAATCTTTTACAGTAAAGGATTGCCGCTTCTTTTTTTTCGACATCTATCTCTCACCTATATTCACTCTGGTCGGGTTCCTGGTCCTCCAGGTCGGGAGGTATTTCCCCGCGCCGCAGGCTTTCAAATTGCATGCGTTCCTCGCCCGGCAGTAGTGGAAACACCAGAATATGAGGCCATCGAAGGAGTGCGCGCTCCAGATCAATTTTTCCCCCCTCCATTGTCCGAATCGGCACGGTGCTGCAAACCATTAAAAACGGCTGGCCTCCCCATGGAGGATCACCTATGTCCATAGGGTACACGTTAATACTCTGGAACCGCTGCCATGGATATAGACGGCGGATGATACCCAAAAAAATGACCGTAACTCCTTTGGTAGATACAATATATGTTCGGCTGGTAGCAAGTATCTCACTAAGGCCTACGACATTGAGTATTAAGCCTATAGCAACAATCGTGACCGTGTCAATTGCTATGCGAAAAGGCGGCTGAAAAACCCAGTAAAAAGTCTCAACAAAGTAATGATAATCAAAGTATATGAGCACCATCGCCATTCCTACCGCGGCGGCATGAACCTTGCGGGGCTCAATACGTAAAGTATTTGTTTCTGGTTTCTTCATACCGTCATCCTTACCGGGCCTGTGTTTCGGCCCCTCGCCGTCTGTCTTGGAGCATTTGATTTTCCTCCGCTGGTTCTGCGGCTCGATGAGCATGTTGTCGCTGCGATATATGCGGAACCGGCTAACTCAGAATTGCGCTGACCTACAGTTTTATCCCAAATGGTGAACGTATTGGACACAGGTTGAACCACGGGGTCCAGGACAACAGGATATGAGGCGTCTGCCATCCAATCCTGAGGCAGGTAGTAACGCAGCTCATATCCTTTTTCGTTTTCCTCCAGAATCACCTTGATATCATCGGAGCATACATTTTCCGCATCCAATAGATAAGAAGCCGGCATATAGAACACCGGCTTGGCTTCGGAATCGGCATCTTTTGCATAGGCCAGAATACGGTTATCCTCCTGCAGTTCCAATCGCAGATTTTCTGCCTCCAGATGGTAGCGGTAGCCTAACAACTCTTTCGGGCAACTGCGCAGAATCAAAGACTCCTTCAGCCGATTTGAATCCAGGTCATAGGTCACATCTGTGTCGTGATAAACATTCTGATACAGGGCCTTACTGCGCTGATTCTTCAGCGCAGCCTCTGGCTGAAGCTGGTCATCGTCTGCCAAAGTGGAAGTGGTACTGCTGATTGCCGCAGTACTTTCGCCTGCGGGAACGCAGATCATATCCTCACCGGGCAGTTCCTCCCCCATGGAGGCGCTGCCGCTTTCCGAGATAGCGCCCCCGTCTTCAAACAACTGACCTGTCAGATAAAAGGATAGACTATATCCATTCCGGCTGACAGTGATCCCTCTGGCGGTGTTCAGTTCGGCGGGTACCGAGACATCCCACATACCGGCGACATTCTGATAAACCGTCTCGCCGTCCCGGGTAGTCGCAGGCAGAAGGCGATTATCGATATCCTTCCACTGGCCATCCTTTTGATAATGAACGGCTGCGGGATAGATAACTACTTGCCGCACGCCGTTGGCCAGCAGAAATTCCTTCTGGTTTTCCTCCCGTCGCTCCAGGACTTCTCCTATTACATCGGGAGGTGTCTCTGCGATGTTTTCCGTTGTCAGCGGCCACAGGTCCCCCAACTCTTCAGCCATGACCTGCACAGGGAGCAGGTATACGGTCAGAAGGAGCGCCAGGAAACAGGACAATATGCGTTTCCACAGTTTCATTCGTTTTTCTCTCTTTCTCTTTGTATTCAGACGCTAGTTTGTGCGTCTACTTATAGAACTGTCCCACTTTCTATTTTGCAACAAAATTCGACACATTTTGCAAGAATTTGGAACAATTACCAATATGCCGCATTGAAATTGAACCTTTTGACTAAGAAAATTGCCCGTTTGAAATAACTGGTGTGTCGCAGACCAATGCCAGGCGTCAACCTTCCTTCGCCGTTTTTACCTATTCTTATCTTCAATGAGTTTTACGCCAGGGAAACCAGCCGTAAAATACGAGCCGTTTTCAAAGCAATGGGACAGTCCGGCAAGTCACTCAGCACAAACCCGCCATGCGGATATGTGAAGGATTCGGAGGACAAGACGCACTGGATCGTGGACGAACAAGCCACCGAGATGGTCAGAGACGTGTTCCGGCGAGGTTCCGATCATAGTGGTCAGTTTTCTCCAATAGCCTTGTTGCTATTTTGACGACTACAGGCCCGAAAAGGCGGCAGAGATTTTACTCTCTGCCGCCTGAACCACATCAGAACATTTGAACAGAAGAACTATCCGGTTCTTTGTGGTTTTCACTGTACTGCCCCTGCTTCCGAGCAGACTGATTTGAGTTCTGCTGATACCACGATGTGAGCCAGCACTGATAATGCATCCGCGTTATCAGGAACATTTCACTGAGAGCCTCAAAGTTCATCATGACTGCCACATGGTTTTCCGGCTTACTACCGAATTTCGGAACAATCAATCCTTTTTCGTTGGTTTTACCGGGGCCGTTGTCGGCAACAAAGAGGAAATCTGCTTTGTTGGCAGGTATCAGTTGCGCCACACGGGAAAGGCTTTTTTCGTCCGGTCTTGCCCGACCGATGGCTCTAAGCTTTTCGGCAGATGTGCCGCCAAGGCACTGGTATAACGGCGTATTATCGCCGTTTTTCTTTTTGCTTTGCAGCATATACCGTAGCTCGCCGCAATCCAGCTTTCGGCACAGTTCCAGAAACTCATCCACAGCAATATAGATATGGACATTGTTCGTCTGGCGCTGACCGGCCGGCTTCGACTGATCGTATGCGGCAAAAGCCAGATGGATCCTGCCGATAGAGAAGCTGTCATTCAAGCTTTCCACAAAACAGTTCCGGGCATCTTTGCGAATAATCTGAAATTGATTTCGGTCTTCACGCATGGTTTACACCATCCTTCGATGTTGGCATCATTTTCATAAGATTAAGGACTTTTTCAGAGTTCTCCTCAAATTGAGGGAGAAAATCCTTACTCGTGTCGTATTCCAGATAGAGCTCCACGAAAGTTGCGCTCCATGCAAGTTCCATTGTGTAATCGCTGCATACCTTTTCCGCCTTACGGAAAATCGAGCCGAGTTGAAAAATCTTTTGATGCCACAGCTTAAAGAACTCATCTTCAACAGGGATACCAAATTCGCTCAGCCACTCTCTCACGGTGTGCGTTTCAGCATTATCGCCGCAGCCCGGATTAGTGAAAATATACTGTATTTCTCCAATCTTGGCGTTAGTCATTTTTGCAGCTTTCTGATCCACGGTAACGCACCGCCCAATCGGAAACATTGCGCAAACTCCGGGTTTGGCCTTATGCACACTGCATTTACGGCCCTTCAAAAGCGGACACCGTTTAATTGATCCGCGAGGCTTCAGCCGGACAATAGGCATGCAGGAGTCATGGCCGATATAGGTCTCGCAATATCTCTTAAACAGTTCCTCGGGTGAGATCTGCAATTCCTTTGCCATGCAGTATATGTCTCGCGGTGTCAGCAGAATGTCCTCTCGGTTAATGCAGCACTTGCCGCACATGGTGCAATGAAATCGGAAGGGCTCGTCCACTCCGATTTTCAAGCTGTCAAAATTGTCTACGATTTCTTTTAGTCTGTTATCCATTGATATTACCTCCCAAAAAGATTGAGGCGCCGCAAAACGACGCCTCTTTGTTGTGTCATACTGACCTGTTACTCTGTGAGTTCTTTCAGATACTCACGCAATACTTTCAGATTTCGCTCATACTGAGGCAGGAACGGTTTGCCCGTGTCGAAATTTCCGTATTTAGCCCAGTGAAAGCACATAAGCGCTCTCTTTTTGCGTTCATCCGGAATTTGTCTGAGCAGCCGCGCCAATTCCTTAGCAGAGCCAAAATCAGCATTTAAGAAAGCACGGTCTTCTTCACCAACCCGTTTTTTCATCCATGTTTTCACATGAACCTTCGGTCCTTTGAAATGCTGCATGCGCTCGTAGGATACCAGATACTCATATCGGCCGTTTTCCTTCGGGTCTACAACGAGCGGATATATCCTGCAAGCTCTCGGATTGACCGTGTGGATCCGGCATCGATTACCTTGTAGAAAAATGCAAGCTTCCTCCGGTCCCTGCGTTTTGAGAAAATACACGAAAAAACCACACTCATTTAACAGTGCCGGCTCGGTGTACCGTTCCCAAAAATCATCCATGCACTCGATATCTTCGCCTTGCTGCTGCAAATGCTTTACGATACGGAACGCATCCAGCGTTTCGACCGGAACCTGCATATGTACATGCTTGCAGCACGCTCCGCAGCCGATGCACCGAAACGGCACCTGCTCCTTCGGATTCAGTCTGACGAGATTTTGATACAGTTCATCCATCAAGCTTCCTCCAGCAGCATTTTCTCCCGAAAATTGGATCCGCCTGAAGCCAACGCTGTCACAGAACCAATAGCCGAGGCCTTCTATCCAAATGATATCCGAAACACTCATAGAGCGACCTCTGTATCCACTCGGATGTTCCAAGTTGAAAATGCGAAAGACATCCTCCGCTGTCTGCGCAGGTAAATCGCCGTCAAATACGAGCTCGTAGTTGCCTGCATTGATTCCGCCGTGTAATACGGTAAATTTGTAACTCATGAACATCAGGTTTTTATCATCCTTTTCAGGAGCGATCTGATACAGCTTTATTTTCACTTCTGACAGCCTCCTTTTTTTCGTAATACCGCCTCATTCCCTCCATTGCATGGCGAAGGTCTGAGTCAAAGCGGTACCAGTCTGCAATCAGCAGGTTTATGGACGCAGCGTCACAAAGGCATGCATCCTCTAAGCAAAACAGTTCGTAATCAACGCTGTCTACTTCATTGAACGGCAGACTCAACACGCCTTCTTTTACAAGCAGCAGGAAAGTGCCGAGATGCAGCTCGTCCGTGATCGGATAGCACCAGCACAGTTCATTTTGATACGGAACTACATCAAACCCATTTTCTGCAAGGAATTGAAGCTGGGCAGCTTTGCTATGTTCTTCGATAGAATCGCTGATCAGGTCAAAAGCAAAGAACTCCAGATACCGCTTCCCAGACTCACGGGCATCCAGCATTCTTACGCTGCCGGCCGCCAGATTTCTGGGGTGGGAATATGGCTCGCTCAGACTGAGATTGATCTTTTCAAAGTGTGCCCAGGATATGACGCCTTCACCTCGCACCTCAAATTTGTCCGTGCAGGGAATGCACATTGGCACATCCATAAAAGTACGGACGGTATGCGTCACATCCTCGTCGATAATGCCCTCGCGGCCTCGGGTGATTGCCTGCTTGAACTCTCCGCCTTCGTAGCGGAGGACAAGTGTCAGACCATCCAGCTTCCACGAAAGCACCACAGGTCTGCCATTTGCAAACTGGAGCATCTCATCAACGGACTTTGTTTTATCCGCCGAGAGCATCGGTTTGGTATGGCGCACCGGCGTCAGTTCTTTCAGGATCTCTCCGGAAACAGTCTGAGTAGGTGACCCGGAAAGGACCAAACCTATTGTTGCTTCCAGTTCCTTTAGCTCATCGACCAGCAGATCATATTCACGGTCGGTCATTGTGGGATTATCATCCCGGTAATACGCAACATCTGCCGCCTTGATTCGATCGATCAATTCCCACATATGCTGCATTAGATTTTGATTCGTACTCATGTACAGTCTTTCCTCCTTGTATTTTGTTTTATGGGCATCAGTGTTGTCCATTCGCAGGTTCCACAGCACATCTATTTTCACTCCGCATCGTCGAAAAGGGTACCAATGCATACGGCGTATACCATCTGTCCCACTCTTCCATCGTCAGAGTGTTTCCGTGAATGACCATGGCAGGGATTCCATACAGACTCAGTTGGATATAGGCCATCCAAACGCAGCGAATGTCGATATCCTGCGCCACAAAGAATGTATTGTGACGATAGTCAAATTCCTTACGCTGCATTGCCCAAATAGCACCGATGACCATCGTTCCCGAACCGCAAGTCGGCTCGTTAATGGTAATCGGACCATCCTTGGTTGAAAGCTCGTCCGATGGAAGCGTGATTTGTGCCATGAAGCGGCAGACATCGTCCGGCGTGAAGTATTGTCCGTTCCACTCGTTATTCAGATTCAGCTCGTGATAGATTCCCCCAAGAATGTCGCAGGGATCATCTCGATACTCACGGACCGTCAGGAATAGCAATGCCAACATCCGCGCATATGACGATAAAAGTTCCGGCGTCATGGTCGACGCCATCTCCTGATATCGCTGCTCCCGCTTTTCGGCATTTTCCGGGTCGGTATGGGCGGCAAGACTGTTTGCGGTAATCTCCAGGAATGTGGTAAACACCGTGTTCAGCCCTTGCGACTGTGCCAGAGATCGTATCTCGGAAACCAGTTCTTTTCTATGTTCACTTTTCATCAACATGGCCGTCCTCCTGAATACACATTTTAGGCGGAGAAAACTCCAGGCTTCTCCCGTTATCAACGAATTCTATTTCCGGAATGGTATCAGAATATAACCCAATATCTGTAATAACCATATCGCGCAGCTCGTCGAGTCTTCCGTTTGCAGGTTCTTCACCGAAATATACGCCTGTGTATTTGGCACCAAAGCCATCAGGGTTGCGGTATATTTCGCTTTCATCCCAGTTTAGGGAAGCGCTTTCGCCCGATGCCAGTCTGACCTCGATATAATCGATAAACAGATCCGGTATGGTGGTTGTCGCCTCAAGGTAAAGAGTCAAACTCATCACCTCCGGTCCCGTTTTGCTCCTGCAATTCCCATTCGGTTTCCGCAATAAATTCGCGTACTTCATACAGACTCACGGCGATATAGACGCACAGCATCAACATACCGGAAAGCGCCTCAAAGAACAGCCCCAGTTCGATTGCCATAATGATGGTTGCTACCCCAAGCGGGATAATGATTACTGCCATAGCAAGCATGGCAACAAAAATAATTCGAGAAAGCATTCTCAAGTCAGATCACTCCTTTATTGGATTTTGTATATAGTTACGGCAAGCCATAAGGCTCCCCGAGAAAAAAGGTTGGGGGAACCTTACGGCTCCGATCTATATAAAAAAGCACCCAAAGAATGAATTTACACATTCTCTGAGTGCTTTGTTGCCAAATGGCCAGGATGAGATTGTAAACACAGAGGGAGGTCCTTCTGTGTCCGTCCGGTTCTGTGCTTCCCATTAGAAAGCATAAAAATAGTGCCTGAAAGATGTTCTCTCAGACACTGTGTAACCTGAAAACTATAACTGCAAAAATGCAATCAATGATACTCATAGTATATAATATCAAAACTCACATGGTATTGCAAGGCTTTTTGCAATAAAATCTGCGGTCGCCTGTGTAGGACTACAATACATCTTGGACAATTGAATAAAAAGGGGTATGAGGAATAGGGCCTCATGTGTTAAAGTTAAGCTACCACACAAAACTTTCCGAAAGGAGACCATATTCCTCATGAGCAAGAGTATAACACAAGACATGGCCTACAGGCAATCCCTAATGAAGTACGCAGAAAAGTACGGCGTCAGCCGCGCCAGCCGGAAATACAACAAAAGCCGGTCGTACATCTACTTCTGGAAGCAGCGCTGGGACGGGAGTGTGGCGTCCCTGGCCTGCCAGTCCAGACGCCCTCACAGCCACCCCAACCAGCACACGGAGGCCGAGCTAAAGCTCATCCGCGATATGCGCCGCCGCAATCCGTCGCTGGGCATGATCGAGCTGTGGCACCGTCTGCGGAAGCGCGGCTACACCCGCTGTCCGGAGAGCTTGTTCCGCGTTATGCGCAAAATGGGGCTGTTTCCGGCCGAAAAGCCCAAAAATCCGTACAAGCCAAAGCCTTACGAGCAGATGACCTATCCCGGCCAGCGCGTGCAGGTGGATGTCAAGGTCGTCCCCCGCCGCTGTATCGCGGATCCGGAGCTTCGCCTGTTCCAGTACACCGCCATCGACGAGTTCACGAGGCTGCGTTTCCTGGCGGCCTACCCGGAGCAGTCCACCTATTCCTCGGCGGACTTCCTGCGCAAGCTGCGGGCGTGGTACGCCCGCAGAGGCATAGAAGTGGAGTGTGTCCAGACGGACAACGG
>OHSX01000963.1_pt1 | contig 10583 bp, 8 predicted proteins | sample 1578861 | NCBI WGS metagenome assembly OHSX01 (sample SAMEA3879530, study PRJEB24766) | human gut metagenome | biome: human-associated habitat; feature: feces | place: USA | collected 1985/1987 | reverse complement strand
GCTGGAAAATGGCATCAACGACCTGCCCCGGGCCAAGCTCGAGGAGCTGGCCGCCGCTCTGGACACCACACCCGCGTGGCTCATGGGTCTCGCAGACCTGCCCTGCCCTCCGCCGGGTTTCGAGCCTCTGCCTGAGATGGTGCGGGTGCCTCTCGTAGGCTCCATCGCCTGCGGCACCCCCATCACCGCTGAGCAGAACATCGAGTGCTACATCGGCGTCCCCGCCGCGTGGCACGCCGACTTCGCCCTCACCTGCCACGGCAGCAGCATGGCCCCCACCATCTGTGACGGCGACATCGTCTGCATCCGCCGCCAGCCCGAGGTGGAGCAGGGCGAGATCGCCGCTGTCCGCATCGGCGAGGAAGCCACCCTCAAGCACTTCCACCGCCAGGGCGAGACCGTCATGCTGCTGGCCGACAACACCGCCGTCTGCCCGCCCATGGTATTCGCAGGCCCCCAGCTGGAAGAGATTCAGATCGAGGGCCGTGCCGTGGGCTTCTGCCGTGGCTTATAATAAGGAGGACTCCCCATGTCTGCACCCGAAGAAATGACCCTCAAGGTCATCGCCCATATCCGCACCGCCTTCCCCACCAAGTTCGGCATCCCGCGCCAGAGCGGGCTGGTGGACAGCCTGCGGGGCGAGGTCATTTTTACCCCCGAATACCGCAATGCCGACGCCGTGCGCGGCCTCGAGGATTTCAGCCACATCTGGCTGGTATGGCAGTTTTCCGGCGCGGTGCGGGACAGCTGGTCCCCCACCGTCCGACCGCCCCGCCTCGGCGGCAACACCCGGATGGGCGTATTTGCCACCCGCTCCCCCTTCCGGCCCAATCCGCTGGGACTGTCCAGCGTCCAGCTGGAAGCCATCGAGCACCGGCCTGACGTCGGCCCCGTCCTCATCGTGCGGGGCGCCGACCTGATGGACGGCACCCCCATCTACGACATCAAGCCCTACATCCCCTACGCCGACTGCCACCCGGACGCCGCCGCAGGCTTCACAGCACAGACCCAGTTCCACCACCTGACCATGGTCTGCGACGCCGGCCTCTGGGCCAGAGTGCCTGCCGACCAGCAGGCCGCGCTGCAGGGTGTGCTGGAAAACGACCCCCGTCCCTCCTACCAGCACGACCCGGAGCGGGTCTACGGCATGGAGTTTGGCGGGCTGGAAGTCCACTTCAAAGTGGACGGCGAGGTCCTGACCGTCACCGGCATCGACCGCCGCTGACGCCGGAGGGACAGTTATGGAACTCCGAAACATCAACACCTTCCTTCATATCGCCGAGCTGCACAGCTTTTCCAGCGCTGCGCGGGAGCTGGGCTACTCTCAGTCGGCGGTATCGGCCCAGATCTCCCAGCTGGAAACAGAGCTGGGTACGCCTCTCTTTGACCGGGTGGGCAAGACCGTCCGCCTCACCGACGCAGGCCAGACGTTCCAGAGCTATGCCCGCACCCTTCTCATCACGGCCCAGCAGGCCAAGGCCGCGCTGCTGCCCGCCCGGGCCGTCAGCGGCACCCTGCGGGTGGCACTGGCCGATTCCGTATGCAGCACCTTCCTGCCCGACCTGCTGCAGCAGTTCCACGCCCTCTGCCCACAGGTGGAGCTGGTGCTCCGCACCGCCACCGCCGACGAGATGCTGCGGCTGCTGAGCGCGAACCAGATCGACCTGGCCTACACCCTCGACCAGCCTCTGCTCCTGCCCAGCCTGACGCTGGCCGTCAATGTGCCGGAGCCGGTCTGCTTCGTGGCCCCCGCCGGGCATCCGCTGGCCGACAAGGCCGAAGTGCCGCTGGATGTTCTGGCTCAACAGGAATTTCTTCTCACAGAGCGGGGCATGAGCTACCGTGACGCCCTCGACCAGCGCCTCGCCGCCCGTGGGCTGTCTATCCACCCCTACATCGAGCTGGGCAGCGCCTCGCTGCTCTGCCAGATGGTGGAGCGCGGGATGGGGCTTTCCTTCCTGCCCGAGTACATCGTCCGTCCTGCCCTCTCCGCCGGGCGTATCGCCCGCCTCAATGTCCCCGACTGCACTGTCACCATGCACCGGCAGCTGTTCTATCACAAGGACAAATGGCTCACGCCCCAGATGAAAGCCTTTATTGAGCTGGTAAATCAATAAGCAAAAGCCCCGCACCACATCGAACGATGCAGTGCGGGGCTTCCTCTTTGTATTTTCGGTTCAGCTCAGCCGGTTCATCCGGACCGCCACATAGGGGTCCGGAAGCTTGAGTTCCTCGGCCAGGTCCTCTTCAGTGTCGTACTTGTCTGCCGCAAGGCCCACGAAAACGCTGCAGCTGTCGAAGCGTCCATCCGGCGAGAGCGCCGTTATCTTTGCCTCGCCGTCGGCGACGGCAGTCACGACACCAGAAGCGTCCACAGTAGCGACGCCGGGATTACTGCTGACCCATGTGATGGGTACATTCACGCCGTCTTCCACAGCGACAGACGCTGTGAGTGCCTCTTTGCTGCCCACCGTGCGGAGCAGCAGGTCGCGCTTATTCAGAGTCACCTTGCCGACATCGCTGTTGACGGTAACGGCGCAGCGCAGCGCCTGACCGTTGGTGGCCAGCGCCGTGACGGTGGTGGTGCCGGGCTTCTGGGCCGTGACAAGGCCCTCCGGATCCACCGTTGCCACCTCGGGGTTGCTGCTCATCCACTGGTAGGCATAGACAAAGGAGCCGCTCGTGTTGATGAGCTGCAGTTTCTGGCTGGGGTGGGCGTTGTTGTACTGGATAACGAGGTTGAGGGTGGTGTGGTCGAGGGCAGGCTTTTTGCTGGCCGCATTGTCGCTCTCCTTGCGGACAGTCACCTTGCAGGCAGCGCACTCTCCCCGGTCAGTGATGGCGGTGATCGTGGCCTCACCGGCGCTGCGGCCGGTGACACGGCCATCGCCGTCCACGGAAGCCACGGTGGGGTTGCTGCTCATCCAGACGATGAAGTAGTAGTCGCTCTGCCCGCCGGTGTAAAGATAGGCTTTGGGGCGGGGGTCGTCTGCCGTGATCTCCAGCTCCATCTCGTTCACTTCCAGCTCAAAGTTCGCCGATGCTCCCAGCAATGCGGGGGCCGCCTGTGCAGCAGGAGCTGCCAGAAGCAGCCCGCTCAGCACAACCGCCGCTGCCAGCCGTGTGATCTTATTCATAGGGTAGCACTTCCCTCCTTTGGATAAGGTTTATCGCAATGTGCTCTGCACAAAATCCCTCTCACTATTAGTTTATTGTACACGCACCCAAAAGAAGGGTCAAGTTCTTCGCCAGAAGTGTCACAATTTCGCGCACCTTTTCGTGAAAGGCACTAAAACACCCCCGCCAAATTTATACAAATCGTGCAGACTGTATTTCACCAGACAGCAAAAGAGCCGCCGCACTTTATACAGGTGCGGCGGCTCTCATCGGACGGAATATCTGAAAAAAACTCAGTAATTCTTGGCCTTCAGCTCAAAGTAGCTCTGGGGATGTGCGCAGACCGGACACTTGAGGGGAGCAGACTTGCCGATATAGGTGTAGCCGCAGTTCCGGCAGACCCACACCTGCTGTTCCTCACGGGCAAAGACTTTGCCCTCCTTGAGGTTGGCGGCAAGGGCGCGGTAGCGTGCCTCGTGCTCCTTTTCGATCTGGCCCACCATCGTGAAGAGAGCAGCCAGCTGGGTGAAGCCCTCCTCCTTGGCCTCAGCTGCCATGCGGGGGTACATATCAGTCCACTCTTCGTTCTCGCCGCTGGCTGCCATGTCGAGGCAGGTCAGGGTGTCGGGGATGGAGCCGCCGCAGAGGGCCTTGAACCACATCTTGGCGTGTTCCTTCTCGTTGCCGGCGGTCTCTTCGAAGATAGCGGCCAGCTGCTCGTAGCCTTCCTTCTTTGCAACGCTTGCAAAGTAGGTGTACTTGTTGCGGGCCATGCTCTCGCCTGCAAAAGCTTCCATCAGGTTCTTCTCGGTCTTGGTTCCCTTGAGTTCCATAATCTGTTCTCCTCTCAGATAGTCTGACACTGCCAGTATGGGCTGTGTCCGGTTTGGTTTATTCTACGCGCAGCCCGCTTTGTTCGGTACCGGGTGTGCGATAGGTTTCCTTGTCTCTGAGGGTATTATACCAGAATTTCGGACAGAAATCAAGAATTATTCCTATTTATTTTGAGAATATTTCTTATTTATTTTTTCAACTATGCTGCTTGAGTGCGCACACGGCGATGCTGAGAGCGCTCCATGCCGCCTGATACATCAGCACCGCAGCCACGCTCAGCATCCCCACGCTGCCCGCATAGGTCAGCAGGACGGCGATGGCCACCGAGAACCACACCGACACCAGCTGCACCGTGGTAGCGGTCGTCTCGGCGTTCTGGGCCTGCTCTGCGGCCCGCAGACCGCCGGTCAGGCTGGCAAAGCCGTTGGTGCAAAGGATGCAGCAGCCTTCAGAGCCGGTGTCTTCGGCGGTGGCAGCGCCCAGTGCGGCACACTGCTCCTGGTCCAGCAGGACGACCATGCCCTCGGGCAGATGGTAGGCGTCGGTGATGTGCCGTGCGGTCAGGGTAGGGTCCTGGCAGGACACCAGCAGCTGGATATTCTCTTTTTGCAGCTGTTCCAGACCGCGGGCGGCGTTCCGTCCGCCCACATAGTGGAGCACGAACATGGCATGCAGACTGCCGGACACGGCCAGATAGAGGATCTGCAGCTCGCCGTTCTTGGAATGCTTGGCCTCATATTCCTCGTCGGGCAGGGGAACTTCTTCTTTTTCCATGTACGCACGGGTGCCGATGAGGATGCGGTTGTTGTCGCACCATGCAGAGAAACCGAGGCCGCGATGGACTTCCAGGTCCTTGACCGGGTAGAGGATGTCGGTGCGGTCCTCGATGATCTGGCGGAACAGGCCGCTCAGGGTGTTGCAGCACTTGCTCAGGACGCTGGCCGAATAGAGGATGGCCCGGTCGATGCGTCCGCCCTTGAAGATGCGGATGTCCTCGAGCATGGCGCTGTCCGGGGTGAACAGCTCATCGGCGTCAGCCTGAACGGTATCCACACCGCCCAGTTCCTCGATGGCCGCCCAGCCGGGGATCACCGCACCCGAGGCAGCGGCAGTCTGCTGCAGCCGCAGGGATGCAAAACCTGCGATAAGGGTGGAGGACAGAGGCGAACCCAGGCAGAGCACAGCGGTCAGCGCCGCAGCGCCGCCGTTGAGGCCGCCGCCAAAGACGCAGAAGACCAGACCGGCCAACACAGCCGCACCCAGCAGGATGTAATTCGTCTTACGGGCGCGGCGCTCACAGGCGCGGGGGCCGAAGCCCTGCTCCACCATCGCGTCGTCCCACTCAGCGGGTCGGCTGAGCAGCACCCAGGGGTCTTTTTCGTCCATGTCCTTGGAGAGGATGCGGATAAGGTCTTTGTCCTTGGCGCGGAACGCACCGCGATGCTCCGGACCGGCCTGCGCCAGTTTGAAGCCGCCCTGGACCGAGGCCAGAAGGACACGGTCGCCCAGCAGTGCAAGGAACAGCCCCAGCGCCGCAATGCCGGACAGAAGGGTGAAGCTGGACGCCTGATAGTTCTGCGCGTTCAGCAGGGCCACAGCGGCCTGCAAAAGCGCAGCGCAGGCTGCCATCGCGGGCATGGTCTCCATACTGGGGCGTTCGCCCCGCAGACCCTTCAGGCCGTCCCTCACGACGGGCCAGCCCACAGCCAGCGCCAGCGCCAGGAAGAGCAGATCAGCGGCATAGAAGGCCGCCGGGGCAGTTACGGGGTCAAGGCCGCCCAGCGGGCCGACAAGGCCCTCTGCGGCGAGGCCGAAGTGGAGCAGCACCAGTGCAAGGATGCCGCCCAGCGCACAGCGCAATGTAAGGGCCGCGCCCATCTGGTGCAGCCGTTCCCCCACCTGTTCCGGCGTCTCGGGCGTTTTTTCCTCTTCGACAGGCGCTTCCTCGACGGGTGCAGCCTCCGGAGCAGCCGGTGCAGTACCGGCCTCTTCGGCCGGCTGTGCAGGCGCTTCCTCCTTCGGCGGCTCCACCGGAGCCACCTCGTCGCCGTCGTTCAGGAACATGAGCGGCAGGCTCATGCTGTCGTCATTGTCCGGCGGCGTCGCGCGGGCCGGGGCTGCAGGCGCTTTCTCGTCGTCACCCTTGCCGAAGAACTGCATCGCCGGGGCCGCATGGGGCTTCGACACCTTATCTTCTGCAAACACCATCTCGGGCATCGGCACGGCAGGCTTCTCCGGCGCTGCATCCGGCTCTTTTTCTGCGTCCGGTTTCTTTGCAATGACCGGAACTTCCGGGGTACTCTTTTCCGGTTTTGCGGGCTTCACCGGCTGGGGAGGCTCTTCCTCCTGCGGCGGAAGCTTTGCACCAAACAGCATGGCTTTGAGCGCCTGCATCTCCCGGTCTTCGTACTGCTCCTGCGGGGTGCGCGGCTCGTACTGGACCGCCTTTTTCCGGGGTGCAGCCTGCTTTTCTGTCGGCTTTTTCTCCGGCTTGGGAGTAGGCGGCTCCGGCGCTTTGATGGGTTCTGCGGGCTTTTGGGGCTTTTCCGTCTCAGGCTGGGGGGCGCTGACCGGCTCGGCTGGCTTCGGCTGCTCGGGCTTCGGCTCTGCGACTTCCTCTTCCAGCGCCAGGACCAGCTCCAGGTCGGAGGGTTCCTCCGGCTCTTCGCCGCCCAGCTGTATCTCGCCGGTACAGCTCTCTTCGGGTGTGCCGCCTTCCTGCTGTTCGGCCTTTTCACGGCGGAACAGCCGGCCCAGCAGGCTCTTGGGCTTTTCTTCATTCTCATCGTCCCGCCGGGTCATCTCCTCCGGGACCTGGGCTACACTGGTGGTAAAAAAGGTGCGGAATTTTTCTTCGCGGGCGTCGAGCTCTTCCTGCGTCATTTCCTTCCGCTCGTCATCCTTTGGCATCCTGATCTTCCCTCCCTTGTTTCGTTCGGCACGGACCAGCTCAGCCCTGTGCGGCGCGCTGGCTCTGGATCTCATACAGGATGATGCCTGCGGCCACCGAGACATTGAAGCTGTCCACGCCGGTACCCTGTGCGGTCATATCGAGGCTCACAACGCCGTCGCAGAGCTTTTTGACCAGCTGCGACACACCGCTGCCCTCGCTGCCCAGCACCAGCGCAATGGGGCCGGTGAGGTTGTTCTTGCGCAGGGACACGCCGTCCATGTCGGCGCAGTAGACGAAAACGCCCTGCTCCTTGAGGCGGCGGATGGTCTCGCCGATGTTGGCCACACGGGCCACGGGCAGGCGCTCAGCCGCACCGGCGCTGGACTTGATGACGGTGGGGGTCACGGATGCGCCGCCCCGCTTGGGGATGACGATGCCGTGAGCGCCGCACAGCAGAGCCGAGCGCATGACAGCGCCCAGATTGTGGGGGTCTTCGATGCCGTCGCTCAGCACGAGGAAGGGCGGTTCGCCCTTCTCTTTGGCAGCGGCCAGCAGGTCCTCCACCGTTGCATATTCGATCTCACTGGCAAAGGCAGCCACGCCCTGATGGCTCTCGGTGCCGGTCATAAGGCGCAGCTTGTTGGGGTGTACCCGCTTGACGGTGGCACCGGCTTCCTTCGCCATTGCGGTATAGTAAGCGGCCACAGCCGGGGCCATGCCCTCGGCCAGCAGCACCGTATCCACGCCGGAGCCGCTCTTCAGCAGCTCTGTGACCGGGTTCTTGCCGTAGACGAGGCTCTCGTTCCGGGGCTGGTCGTCGGCCTTTTCGCGGCGGGGACGGCGGGGCATATTGCGTTCTTCCATGAAGTTCTCCTTCCGTTTCTATCGCAGGACGCCAAGGTCCTTCCGGCCCGGCGTCATCGTGTCGCTTCAAACGAGTTTTCAGGACCGCAGCGCTGTAAAGCTGCATTTTGCGGCAGGCACTGACGCATTTCAGACGTACAGCGCTTATAACTCATCTTGAAGTATAACATAAGCGGCAGGGGTTTGCCATAGAATTGCGCTTTTTCTTCCCGTGAAATTTCTGTGCCGCCCGCCCGGGCAGCGCCTCATGGGAGAAGTGTTGCCTTTTGCGCGCCGGTTATCCGTCTTTTTGCCTGTGGTAAAAGTTTTCCACATTCAGACTGCTTTACCATCCGTATACCCGCCCTGTTTTTTCCACAAGTTGAAAACCCTGTGGAGAAAGTTCAAAACTCAAGTGTTCAAGCCTGTTTTCCGGGTGGAATTCCACACTTTCCACAAGGTTTTCCACAATCTTATCTCGACAGGCTCAGAACCTTGCATACATTTTGTAATTTTCAAGTCAGAATTATGACAAAATTTTGAAGCAGAGCGGCACTTGTTTTGCCTTTTTATCCAACATCATTTTGACGAATGTGGATCCCTGTTGAAAATCGTCTGCTTTGGTGCCTCCGCCGCCGGTCTGGCCGGATGTTGTCGAAGCCTGTATAAAATGTTGCATCCCACTTATTTCTCTGTCTTTCGAGCACACCGCTGGCCAAGAAAACTTCGGTTTGGTTACAAAAACTCTCCGGTGGATTGATTTTACCATCTGTTTGGGGTATACTTAGGGTGCAACTTCGTTAAACCATGCACAAAGCGGTGTGTGGGTACGAACAGACCCCGATAATTTTTGGAGGTAATAATAATGTTGGTAAATGCAACCGAAATGCTCATCAAAGCTCGTGACGGCCACTACGGTGTGCCTCAGTTCAACATCAACAACCTGGAGTGGACCAAGGCTGTTCTGACCGCCTGCGAGGAGATGAAGAGTCCTGTCATCCTGGGTGTCTCCGAGGGTGCCGGCAAGTACATGACCGGCTTCAAGACCGTCGCTGCTATGGTCGATGCAATGGTCGATTCCATGGGCATCACCGTCCCGGTCGCTCTGCATCTGGATCACGGCACCTACGAGGGCTGCAAGGCCTGCGTTGAGGCCGGTTTCTCCTCCATCATGTTCGACGGCAGCCACTACTCCATCGAGGAGAATGTGGAGAAGACCAAGGAGCTGGTCGCTCTGGCACACTCCAAGGGCATGAGCATCGAAGCCGAGGTCGGCTCCATCGGCGGCGTCGAGGACGGCGTCGTGGGTAATGGCGAGATCGCTGACCCTGCAGAGTGCGCAAAGATCACTGATCTGGGCATCGACTTCCTGGCCGCCGGCATCGGCAACATCCACGGCGTCTACCCCGCCAACTGGAAGGGTCTGGACTTCGAGGCTCTGGACCGCATCCACAAGGCTACCAATAACATTCCTCTGGTCCTGCACGGCGGCACCGGCATCCCTGACGACATGATCGCAAAGGCCATCAGCCTGGGCGTCTCCAAGATCAACATCAACACCGAGTGCCAGCTGGTCTTCGCTGAGGCTACCCGCAAGTACATCGAAGAGGGCAAGGATCAGCAGGGCAAGGGCTTCGACCCCCGCAAGCTGCTGGCTCCCGGCGCAAAGGCCATCGAGGCCAAGTGCAAGGAAAAGATCGAGCTGTTCGGCTGCGCCGGCAAGGGCTAAGCCAGCGCTACCCTTCTGAACAATACTTCACCCGATAGAAAGAGCGACCCCGCTGTGTTGAGCTCAGCACAGCGGGGTCGCTTTTGTTTTATCTTTTTATTGAGGGGCCTCTGCTATGCATCGCACCGAAATACTCTCCGGCTCCTGCATCGTCTCTGCTTCTTTTACTGCTTTCTGAAAGAGCGGAAGCATCTTCGCCATCTCAAAGCCATTCTCTGTTTTTGCATACTCCTGTGCCATCGTGATGCGGTACTCCGCCTTTGCCTTGCTCCACTGTCGGACCAAAAAGTGTTCCGGGATCACATCCAGCCATTTCCCTGTCTCTCCAAACTGGGAAACCGCGTCGATCTGGAGCCGGAACAGATTTTTGGCAAAATATGCGCTCCATTCCATTTCTTTCTGAGCCACTTCATGCAGGTCCTGCACCGTCTCATCCGCCCGGCAGAACGTCACAAACCCTGCCTGCGCCATCCTCTCTCTGGCTTCCAGCAAAGAGAGAACGCTGCCCGTTTCATCGACCAGATAGCCGTTGGTCGTGGGGTCGAGCATACACCATTTTCCCAGAGTCCTGTCAAAAATCTCTGTCACGACATGACAGTCGCTGTCAAAGGGCGAATAGGGCAGCATTCTCACTCTCCGGGCGTAGATTCCCAGTGCCAGACAGCATTCCTCCAGTATCTTGGATTTGTTCAGACAATTGATCCCATGCTCCGGCTGCTCCAGACTGTATTCCAGCAGCGCCAGCCCATTGCACGGAACGCTGTTATCGTACCACGTACTGTGTGTCAGTTTCGGGGCAAGATACTTCAACAGCCGCACACTGTGCTCCAGCTCTGTCCCGTTTCCGGCAATTTCATTGAGATGATATTTTTCTTTCAGCTCTGCATACTCCGGGCAGTCAAAACGATATTCTACCTGTGCCTGCTTTCCGAGTTGAAAGCTCTGGTTATTGCAGAGTATCCCCCGATAAATATCATAAAGTGTTTTATTTTCCTCATTTCCCATCATGCGCTTCTCCTTTCTGATTTTATCCATTATAACAATTTCAGACAGAAATCACAATCCGCAGACACAACAAAAAACGCCCTAAGATCTCTCTTAGAGCGTTTTGATCAAGTCGGCGACTACCTATTTTCACAAGCCGTTTCCAGCTAACTATCTTGGGCA
>OHSX01000947.1_pt1 | contig 10719 bp, 8 predicted proteins | sample 1578861 | NCBI WGS metagenome assembly OHSX01 (sample SAMEA3879530, study PRJEB24766) | human gut metagenome | biome: human-associated habitat; feature: feces | place: USA | collected 1985/1987 | reverse complement strand
TTGGGATCCAGCGCAGCGGTATGCTCATCCAGAATCAGGAAATCAATCGGTGTCATGGTAGCCATGAGCAGCGCCAGTGCCTGTCTCTGTCCTCCGGAGAGGGAGCCGACCTGCACACCCATCTTATCTTCCAGTCCCAGATTTAAGGGACGTAACATCTCGCGATACTCTTCCAGCTTTGCTTTATTCACACCACGTCCCAGGTTATAAGGCTTGCCCTTATTCTCCGCAATGGACATGTTCTCTAAAATCGTCATGCCGGGGCAGGTTCCCTTGGAAGGATCCTGATAGACTCTGCCGATCCGACGCTGACGAATATAATCCTTCTGTCTCGTAATATCTTCTCCGTGGATCAGGATCTTGCCGCTGTCCACCGCAATGCTTCCACAGATGATGTTCAGCATGGAAGTCTTACCGGAACCGTTGCTTCCTACAACGGATACGAATTCTCCGTCCTTTACCGTAAGGTTGAAATCCTTGAACAGGCACAGCTCGTTGACCGAACCGGGATTGTAATTCTTGTTGATATTGATAAGTTCTAGCATGCTTTCACCTTCTTTCTGTCCATGCTGACCACCAGAATGATCAGGAACAGGACTGCTGTGATCAGCTTGATGGCATTAGGGCTGATACCTGCGAACATGGCTACTGCCACACATGCCTTATACAGAATGGATCCCACCACAACACTGCTGGTCACACGGAAAAATGTTACCTTCTTGAACAGGCTGGTGCCGATGATAACGCTGGCCAGACCGATGACTACCGCACCGGTTCCGATGGAAATCTCAAAACTTCTCTGCTGCTGTGCATAGATACAACCGCTTAAGGATACCAGACCATTGGCAATGGACAGTCCCACAATCTTCACCAGTCCTTTATCCACACCGAGGCTGGTAACGATAGTATCATTGTCACCTACGGCACGCAGCAGGAATCCGGACTTGGTACTCATGTACCAGTCTAAAAGATATTTTGCCACCATGGTGATCAGGAAAATAATGATCACATTTTTGAAATTCGACAAAAAAGAGGGGGTAATGCTGTTCACAAAGCTGTTGTTGAAAATATTTTCCTTATCAAAAATAGCTACATAGCCGGAGCCTGCCACCCACAGATTGATGGTATACAGACCGGTCATCATGATGATACCGGAGAGCAGGTCTCTGACTTTTAATTTCACATGGATCAATCCGGTACAGATTCCCACCAGTGCTCCGCCGAGGAATGCAATGGGAAGAGTGAGGATCGCCGGTACGCCGAAGCCGTTGATCAGACGCACAGTGATGGCAGCCCCAAAGGGGAAGCTGCCATCGACCGTAAGATCCGGGAAATCCAGTATTTTATAGGTAATGTAGACACCCAGTGCCAGGATGCCGTAGATCATTCCTTGTTCCAGTACGCTTAATAATAACGCCATATTTTTCTCCATTCTTAAAATCCTGTATATCCGGATTACTCTATTATTTTCTGCCTGTCGGCAGCTATTTCCTGATTACTGTACTACGATCTCATCAAAGGACTGGTAAGCATCGGTCTTGTAATTCTCGGGAAGTTCCAGGTTGATCTTCTCTGCTGCTGCAAAGTTCACATACAGTCTGGGCTCGGAGATTACTTCGAAATTCAGTTCGGAAGCTTCTGCCTCTCCCTTCAGGACTCTTGCTGCCATCTTACCGGTCTGCTTGCCGAGTTCGATGTATTCCAGACCCATGGATGCCACGCAGCCAGCCTTAACCTGCTCTACTTCGGAACCAAATACGGGGATGCCTGCCTTGTTAGCCTCATCCAATACCGTCTGCAGTGCGCTTACTACGGTGTTGTCGGTCAGGTTGGTAATGCAGTCTACCTTGGATGCGATATCCGCTGCTGCCAGAGCTACCTCAGACATTGCGGTAACACCACTGTCCACGATCTCGAATCCGTAGTTGCCTGCCAGAGCCTTGTACTCTGCGATGGTACTGATGGAGTTTGCTTCGCTGGTGGTGTAGATGATACCGATGGTCTTCGCTTCAGGAAGTACCTCACGGATCATTTTCAACTGTGCATCTACTGCCAGTGCATCGGAAGTACCGGTGATGTTGCCTACGGGAGTACCATCCTCATTGGCCAGACCTGCTTCCACAGGATCAGATACTGCAGTGTAGATCACGGGAATATCTGTATTCATTGTAGCATTGTATGCTGCCATAGCGCAAGGAGTTGCGATAGCACAGATCATATCTACTTTCTTACTTACGAAGTTGCTGGCAGTCATGGCGGAAGTTCCGTTGTCTGCCTGTGCATTGACATATTCGATCGTCAGGTTCTCACCCTCTACAATACCTTCCTCTGCCAGCCCCTGAATAAATCCTTCACGACAGTTGTCCAGGGAACCATGTACGGCGTACTGCATGATACCAATGGTGTAATTGTCCTTGCCTGCGGTGCTGCCACATCCGGTGAGGGCACCCATTGCCATAACTGCGGTTAATACTGCTGCCAAAATTCTCTTCTTCATAATCTTATTCCTCGCTTTCTGTACGTCCTGCGTACCATGATATGCAGCGCATACCATAAAATAGTTTGCTCATAAGATTACTGAACCTTTCACTGTCATGAAAGCCAGATGCTTTCGCATCTGTACCCACATTCGTATTTGCATACAAGCGTCATGTGGATTGAAAGACTTTCATAACAAAAAACCGCCTCAAATGTATATTGCTATACACTTGAGACGGTAATAAGCTCTTGCTCATCATCGTGGTGCCACTCAATTTGACAATTCCTGCGAATTGTGTCCACTCTCTCTGGATACTATCATATCCATCGGCTTGATAACGGGTCCGAATCCCGCTGACGCCTAAAACTGATCTGTTCTCGGGCCAGCCTCGGAAGTCCATTCGGCGAAAGTTCCTTTACCGTGATCCCACCATCCACGGCTCTCTGTAAAATTCCCTAAGGCTTACTACTCTTCCTCACAGGTTTGGTAAACTTATGAATGTTGTTTATGTGTCTTAGAATAATCTCTATTTTCTATTTTGTCAATACTATTTTTAGAAAATTTACAAATCTTATCCGTACTGTCACATACTTACATTCGTAAACCCAACGAATCCAACGAACAACTGTTACTCTGTCTCTGGCAGAGTGATCACCACCTTGAACAAGTCGCCGTCCGTGACAATCTGCATATCACCATTCTGCAGTTCCGTCAGGCTCTTGGCTATGGATAATCCCAGACCGTTGCCCTCCATGTGGCGGGATTTGTCTCCTCTGGTGAACCGCTCTTCCAGTTCCTCCGGTGACATCTCCAGCGGGAAGGCTGACATATTCCGGAAAATGATTCTCACATCCTGACCGTCATGCTCCACGTTCAGGTAGACGCGGCTGCCTGCCTGGGCATATTTGTAAATATTATTCAGCAGATTGTCAAACACTCTCCACAGATGCCTGCCGTCCGCCATGACCTTTACGGTCTCCTCCGGCTGTTTTACGATAGTTTCCAGCTTCTTGTCAGAGAATCGCTGCTCGTATTCCCCCGCCGCCTGTGACAACAGTACCGATACATCGCAGACTTCCGGGTGTACTTCCAGATTGCCTGTGGTGGCTTTGGAAGCCTCCAGCAGATCGTCCAACAGTTTTTTCAACTTCTTGGACTGGCGTAACAACACTTCCGCATACTCCGAGATCCGCTGTTTCTTTTCAGAATCCGGATCCGTCAGGCTGTTCCCTGTGACTGCGTCGTTCTCTTCCACTTCTTTTCCGATGAGATCCGCATAATTGATAATGGAAGTCAGTGGTGTCTTAATGTCATGGGAGACATTGGTAATGAGCTCCGTCTTTAAATGTTCGCTTTTCATCCTCTGTTCCACGGCTGCGGAAATCCCCTCGCCGATGCGGTTCAGGTTCTCTCCGTGCTCCTTGAAGGACAATACCATATGGGAGGTATCCAGCTTATGATTCAGGTCTCCGTCCGCTAATGCTTCACTGCCCTCCTGCAGTTCTTTGCACATCAATGCGACAAAAGTAATCGCACCGCACAGAATAAATTTCTCTATGGCCCAGAAAAAGAGTAATACATCTGTATTATTATAAAACAGCATTAAACCGAAAAACTCTACCACGCAGACTGCAAGGCACAAAAGTGCTGTTCTCCATACCATAGGAATCCCACGGATCAATTTCACAATACCGCGGAAAACTCTCTTGCAGAATCTTCCGAAGAACCGGAACACTCTATACAGGATCGTATTCTGCCACCATTTTCCCATTTTCAGGCGGATGGCCAGCTCCATGCAGTACAGGGTGCACCATATCACCTCTGCCGCAAACAGTACCATCAGCACGATCAGATTGATCATACTTGGGTTCATACCGATCCATCCAAAAGCTAGGTACAGACCGGTAAAAGCTCCAACGGCAACGACCACTGTATACACATCCAGGTGGATCTCATGGATCGCACTGGGAGTAATACCCTCCCTGCCATTCTTATGTCCGGCACTGCACAACAGGAAAATAAAGCATAAGAATGCCAGTACCGTTCCCGCACAGCATACCACGGGGATCACATTTCGGTTATCATAAAGCTGCTCTGCCTGATGATAGATCAGGGCATATTCATCTTCCTTCGGCAGGCTGGGATTCGCTGTCAGGGTAACCACAATACGCTTGTTACGCTCTGCTAATGCTTCCTCTGCAGCCTCTTCCTGCAGCCGTTCTGTCTCACTTAAGGCATCCTCGATCATCCATTTTGCATATTGTTCCGCCCGTTCAACCGGCACATAAATCTCTCCACCTAAGGATACGCTGTCCCCCAGATCCAGATATTTCTCCAGATTGCCGGAGGAAAGGGCTTCCTGCTCCGCTGCCGTTATGCTTTCCACATCAGACCCGGTATTGACAGATGGTTCAAGCTCCATGATATCAGAGCTTCCATAACTTTCATAACTATCAGAGACAGAGGAAGTTTCTGTGTTGATATAGGTGTTATCATTCCTATGCTGCACCTGGGACTCCAGCCGGTAAGTCAGATCATTTGTCTTGTCTACATAATCCTCGTTCTTCCATTCTCCCAGAAATTCATCCGTATCCAGATCGTAGCTCTCCACCTTTACCCAGATGTTCCGCTGCCTGCAATAAGCTTCCATGGTCTGCAAGCTCTCATTCTCATACCAGTCGCGTATCCGATACAGATCCTGATTGACCTGCCGGTACAACAGCTGATCATGGATAAACATCATTTTGCCGGAGGAATACGCTCCACTGTCTGCAAGCATGCAGGTACCATAGAGTCCAAGCACCCCCGCAATTGCGGCAGCGATCATCAGGACAAATGCCATGATCTTTGCCAGTGTGCTGCCCAACAGGCTGTTTCCCTGTGCCGGTGCATTCTTTTTTTTCTCGGCTTTTTCTCTTTTTTTCCGTTCCCTTTTATTCTCTGACAATGCTGGTTCTACCGTCGTACTCACTGTTTCTTCCACCGGATTTGCCACTCTGTCCTGTTCTGTGCTCCTGCTGTTTTCTTCCATGTTATCCATATTCCTGTCTCCTTACTTCCCAGAGCAGCTCCGCGCTCCTGCCTGCTCTTATCCCTGCTTCTCACATTTGTATCCCTGTCCCCAGACTACTTTTAAGTATCTGGGTTCTGCCGGATTGATTTCCAACTTTTCCCGTAAATGCCGGATATGTACCGCCACGGTATTCTCGCTGCCCAGAGGCAGGTCGTTCCAGATTCTGGTATAGATCTCCTTCGGGGAAAATACCTGTCCCGGATTCTGGATCAGAAGCTTTAAGATCTCGTACTCCGTGGGCGTCAGCGCCACCGGCTCGCCGTCCAGCATCACGCTTTTCTCCTTGTCATCCAGTTCGATACCACCGACTCTTATCACATCCGGCCGGACAGTACCTCCACCCAGCTGCATATAGCGACGCAGTTGGGATTTGACTCTGGCGGATACTTCGATGGGATTAAACGGCTTCGTGATATAGTCATCCGCTCCTACCGTAAGTCCCAGTACCTTGTCGGAATCCTCACCCTTGGCTGTCAGCAGGATCACCGGGACATTACTCTTCTCCCGGATCCTGATCATCGCCTGTATGCCGTCCAGCTTCGGCATCATAATATCCATCAGTACCAGATGCACCTCATTCGTCTCTACCATATGTACGGCTTCCTCGCCGTCAAAAGCCTCCAGAAAATGATAATTGGTGTCATTTAAGTATATCTTTAACGCGTTTACGATATCCTTCTCATCATCACAGATCAATATATTGTACATACTCTCCCTCATTTCTGTGCCGGTGGCTGCAGCCCGGACACTTCCTGCGCAAGGAGCTTTCCCTTACGCTGCCAGAACATCTGCTTTGTCCACAGATGTCCCGCTGATGAATTTATTGTAGCAGATAACAGATTAATAAAAAACAGGAAAAACCTTTAAAACTTTATTAAGATGACTTTACATAAAACACCCTCTGCCATTCCCAGAAGAGCAAAGGCAAAGGGTGTGGACAACACATGTTGAAAAGTGAACAGTGAGCAGATCAAATAGCCGGTGAGGCCGAGGAAAACTGCAAGTGCCCGGGGATCCCTGGTTGCGGAGATTCGAAGGTTCCGGAATGCAGTGAGGAAGATTCCACCGTAGGCAATGACTCCCAGAATTCCCTGCTGTACCAGGAGGGTCAGCCATTCGTTGTGGGCATTGGAATAGATATTGTTGTCCAGAAGTCCCCGGTTGATCCAGTCCATGGCATCACTGCCCCATTGATAGAGCGCATAATAGAAGCTGTCAGGGCCCATACCGAATATCTGAAACAGGAGTCCCTCTTTTCCGTAAGTAAGAATCGTGACCTTCCACAGTGCCAGTCGGCCGTTGGCAACTTCCGACACTTTATCACTGCCGGGCAGATATCCCGCCACCAGCAGACAGCCAAGAAGCAGTGCCGCCAGCGTCACCGCAACCGCAAGCCCCACAACGGTCCGAAAAACCCGGCCGCTCTCCAGCCGGTCACTTCTCTCCTGTCTCTCCCGCAGCTGCAAAATCAGATATACCGCCACTTCCACAACAAACACCACATACCAGGCCGGGGTAAAAAAAAGTCTTTTTTCGGCATCCCCTGCCAGCACCAGGCCGGTCAGATGTAACAGCAAAAACATCCTGACCATAAATACCGAAAGCGGTAAAAGCATCAGGATCTCCAACGCCCGCAGCAGCCGGCCTCTCTTCCGCAGAGAAAGCAACAGTAACAGCAGGCTTAATCCGCAGGCTGCCAGTATAGCTGTAGTACTGTTGGAAGTAATAGCCGATGCAAAAAACAAAAAGCTCCCGAGCAGTCCCAGTGCTCTGACCTGTTGTTTTCCCATAAAAGCTGCTGCCAGAGAGATACCTGCCGTCACACTGATATAGCCTGCATACCAGTTGTTGTTACCGATGGTGGACAACAGCTGGGTCCGGTTCCATTCTCCGTTTTCCATTCCGCGGAAAGTTCCCAGCACATCGATGTCCAGACGGTTCAACAGTCCGATCAGTGTCACGATTCCCGCTGTGATCCCGGCGATCCACCAGATACTTCTGCTGCCGTCATAATACCGGGATACCGCAAAATAGATCCCCACCAGCAATCCCTGGGTCACCAGCCCCATATACCAGCCGGGATACCCTAAAAGGACATCCTCCCTGCAGGGACTGATTCCATAAGAAAAGATTGCAGACACCAGATACAACAGCATAAACACATCCGTTTTCTTCCACGTCCGTTTCGTTGTCTGTTCTCCCCGGATCCTCTGCCACAGTACAGCCAGCACCACAAAAGCCCCCAGCACCAGCGTAGTATTCCGGAAAAACAAATATTTTGCATTTCCTATCATCACCAGCTTGTTCTGCATATACAGCGGTAAACCGGCAAAAAGAATCACCAGATACCCATAAACCAGCATACTCACGGTCTCTTTTGTATTTTGTTCCTGTTTCTTCATAGCTTACATTATCCTTCAGACTGAAAAACAAGGCACCCCTCATTGACTGAAGAGTGCCTTATATTTCCCGGTTATTTCATTTCCTTACGGTTACTTATTTGCCGTAACGCATCTGCAGGTACAGAGGACCATACCATTCGATAGCATTGTCTTCTGCCTTACCGGCAGGGATGGTTACCGTATACTCGTTGCCTTCGAAGGTGTACTCCAGCTCCAGAGCTACAGTCTGCTTCTTGTACAGAGCCTGCATGATATCGTTGGGCAGAGCATTGATGTTCTTGTCTCTGCTGATCTTAACGGTAGCACCGTCCTTGGCATTAGCGATCTCGCTTGCCACATTGTCACGATATCTTCCAAATGCGTTGTCAGTACCTTCTGCTGTTGCGGTATTATTAGCTTCTGCAATAGCAAAAGTGGAGAAGTGATTTACAGTAAAGGTCAAAGTGTTTGCGGAAGCATTGTAAATAGGCTTGATTTCTTCCAGTCCACCATTTACAAAGTGGAAAATCACTGCCTTATTACCATCTACACCTGCAGGAGTCTCAATGGTAACTGCTACGGGAATAGGCAGAGATTCAACTGAATAAGTACCAGCCTTCAGGCTGATTTCTACATATACGGGAGTAGAAGTTACTGCGTATGTAGAAGAAGTAATCTCAGGTGTAGCCGCCGGTGCTTCTACACTCAGTGTTGTGTCAGGAGCAACAAATGCTGCACCAACAATGCCTACAGCCTTTACAGCGCCGGAGTTAGCAAGAGTAGTATCCTTAATTCCCTTTGCCTTTTTGTATGCTGCTTCGATGGCTGCAACATCATTAACAGTATCCTGTCCTGCATTCATTGCTTCCTTCAGATCCTGAGAACCGATCTTTATCAAAGCAACTGCCGCATTATCTGCAGATGCCGCATCAGTAATCTTGGATGCATCAATAGCATCTACCGCATTCTTTACCTCTTCTACCGGTTTGGTGCTCGGTGCAGGGGTCGGTGTAACCACCGTATTATTCTCACTTGCTACAGATACGGTAGACAGTGCACTGCTGCCGTAAGGAACTGCAAATACTGCAAATGCAATGGCTGCGGCAATGATTAATTTCTTTTTCATTATCTCATTCCTCCTAAGTATAATGTTATGGATTTTATTTTTACCGTTATTTAGTTTACCCCCCCCGCTATATTGTCAATACTATTTCTTCCTATTTTTCCTTTTTTTCTCATTTTCCATGTGCAAAAAAGCATGCCCTTCCGCCCCCTGAAACGGGCATCACAGACATGCTTTTTCTGCTTTTTATTCATTTTTCTTATTGGAGTGCTCTTTCAGTTCTTCCAGAGCTTCCTTGAACTTCTCGGAACTCATGGTCGGATTGGAACGGATCATGTCACGCTGGAAGAAATCTCTTAAGCTGCTGACATTCTCTCTGTCTGCCACGCTTCTGGTGTACTTCTGCCGCAACTCGGCTACCTCGTTCTTCACGCTCTCCAAATACTGATTGGGAGATTTCTGTGCGGAAGTGCGGAAGCTCTCCAGCTTGCCCTCAATGTTGGACTTCAGGTCCTCCACTCTGGTGGTAATACTTGCAGTAAAGTCTTCCTTCTTCTGTGCCAGGCTATCACTGAAGCCTTCCCTGCGGTTCTCCAGATCTTCACTGGTCACAGCAATAATGACATCCAGCCGTTTCTGGATCCGCAGCATATCTTCTTTTGCCTTCTCCATCTTCTCCAGTACATCCCGCAGATCCAGGGCTGCCTTGAAGGATAATGCGAAATCCGCACCGATCAGCGCCGTCAGCACCAGTGTCACAGGAGTGAGGATGCTGTCCGGAATGGACAATACCAGATGTTCAATGGGCTTATGGATAAACTCCGTCATCAGGATCGTCAGACCTCCCCATGCGAGCGAGGACCCCAGACAGATATGTCCCTGGAAATTGAACTTATTCTTGGAATAGTCCCAGTATCTGACTTTAAATAATGCCTCCATGGTCACGCCTGTGACATACTCCAGCACCGTAGCCCCGATACATCCGGCGATGTAAACCAGCACCAGATTGTCCTGAAACGGCATGGACACCACCAGCATCATGATGGCTCCACTTCCATACAGCGGCAGAAACGGTCCGCGGCAGAAACCACGGTTGACCAGCTTCCTGCTTTTCAGGGATACATAGGTGGATTCAAAACACCAGCCGAAAAAGCAATAAAAATAAAAGAAAAATAGCCATTGGATCGCAGTATAATGATACACTGTTTAACCTCCTTCACGTCTTCGTTTTTTCCTTACGAGCAAGGTAACTGTCATCTCATGACCGAACCGCTACGGATATACCTCAGCCTCTATGGCAAGCTTCCCCTTCCTCGTGGCATGGGGTTCTCCACTTATGCGGAATTTACCGTAGCCTCTGGCATTTACCACATCCCCCGCCTCCAGGGGCTTGGAATTATTTTCACACAGCCTGCCGTTCACATATACCTTTCCCACCCGGAACAGCTCCAGGCAGTCACTTCTGGATTTATTATATACCTTGGAAATGACAGCATCAACACGTGGACTTGCCACCTGAATGACCTGACGCACCGGTTCTTCCTGCGGTACTTCTGCCGCCACATCCACCACCTCACACTTCACGTGGGTGTGGCGGATCTGCTCCAGATTGTCACAGATAAATTCTGCAATGGTATCCAGACAGAACAAAAATGCTTCGCCCTCTCCCGGCAGGATATCACCGATGGTGCTGCGTTCAATACCCAGGTTCATCAGTGCCCCC
>OHSX01000914.1_pt1 | contig 11061 bp, 15 predicted proteins | sample 1578861 | NCBI WGS metagenome assembly OHSX01 (sample SAMEA3879530, study PRJEB24766) | human gut metagenome | biome: human-associated habitat; feature: feces | place: USA | collected 1985/1987 | reverse complement strand
TTGTATATGTTCTCGTGTTAAATCTTCAAGTATGATATAATTGCATAAAATAATTATCTATTTTTATTTGGACTAAATAGAAATAATTTCTATATTTGCGCTGAGGATAACAATCCCTTCGTGTGAAGATGCACGGAACTCGTATTTTTATGCTTTCAATTTTTTTTTGTTAGCATGTATGTCCGTAAAGACCACTTCATTTCGTAGGGAATGGTTATCTCAATCAGATAATCATTCTTTTTATGTATAAATTAGGAAATTGGTTTCAGAAAAAGATTAAGACACCTGTTCCTGCCATGAGGGGAGCAGTAAAAGCTGTTGAAAAGGATTCTAAAGGAGATTTCTGGTATATTTCCAATTTTTTCTCATCATTTGGTAAAGTAAAAAATGATTATGATCTAAGTTTGGACCAAGATAAGGCTGATTCTCTTCTTGTATGTACCCCCTTTTCTACTGTTATATATAAAGTTGGCTCTCTTTTTGCTAATGGGAGAATATATGTCACAGATAAAGATGGGAATGAAAAAGAGGGGTATAATGACATTAGAAAATTATTATCGCGTCCCAATCCGCTTCAAACAAGAGTAGGATTTCTAAAGGAGATTGAAATATCTCTTAAAGTTTTTGGATATTGCCCTATTTTCACTGTAAGATCAACGAAGAAATCATTGCCTCTCGCAATGTATGTCATCCCTGCACAGATATTTCATATGATTTCTTCGGGGAAACTATTCCGTCAATATGATATAAAAGATATTGTTTCTAGGGTCTACCTAGAGTGGAATGGAGTGCAGGAAGATTTATCAGAAGAAGATTATTTTGTAATTTATGATAGTTCTGCGAATATTAATGGATCTAATCAAGATATAGAATTTTCCTCCGTTACAGATTCACTTTCTATGCCGGTTAATAACTGGATTGCAGCAATGGCGGCGAGTTATCAGTTAATTGTAAATGGGGGACCCAAGGGAATTATTTATTCAGATTATTCAGATAAAATGGGTAATCAGGTTATGACGCCGGATGAGAAAGAAACTTTGGAATCTAAATTAAAAGAGAAATATGGCATTCTCAATAAATTTCCTATCCTCACATCAAAAATAAAGTTGGGATGGATTCCTTTAAATTATGACTCATCCCAGCTCAAACTCCACGAGGAAGACGAGCGGTGTAGTAGAAAGATTTGCAATGCAATAGGTATTGATTATAGCTTATTTGATGAGTCTAAATATGACAATAAAAGTATTGCAGAGAAATCTGCTTATCAAGGTCTTATTATTCCTGATTCAGAGAAAGTGACAGAAGCGCTGACGGAAGCTATTTGTCCCAAAGGTGTTTTTATAAAACTGGACTATACTCATATTGATTGCCTTCAGAAAGATAAGTCTGCGTCTTCTTCTGCATTTCAGAAGATGGCTTCCTCTTTAATTCAATTAGTTGAGAATGGACAAATAACTCTTGATGAATCTAGGAATGAACTTGCGAAGCTTATTGATATTGATCCTGATAATCCTAGAGGTGAATTTAAAAATAATAACTCTATTTAAAATGGATAAAGCTAATAAATATAGTGGAAGAATGGGGATGCAATATAAGACATTCTCCATTTATGCTAAAGAAGTAAACTACGATAATGAAAGTCGGACCATTAGCGGTTATGCTGCGGTCTTTGGCAATAAAGATAAAGCCGGAGATATATTAATTAAAGGGTGTTTTTCAAAGAGTATTCAAGATCGGGGGCCGGAAAGTGCGGCGAATGACAAGATAATCATGTTGTGGATGCATAATATGAATGAGCCGATCGGTCGGATTACAGTTTTAAGCGAAGATGATAAAGGACTTTACTTTGAAGCTGTAATTGATGATGTTCCAAGAGGCGAACAAGCTATCAAGCAGCTTGAATCTGGAACTCTTAATCAATTTTCCATTGGATACCAATATGTATGGGAAAATTGTGAATATGATGCAGAGAAAGACGCTTTTATAGTGAAAGAAGTGAAGTTGTACGAAATTTCGGTAGTCTCTATCGGTTGTAATGGAGAAACGGAATATTTAGGATTAAAATCTATAGAGGATGCTGAAAAAGCTTATGAGGAATTAAATGCCGAAATATCTGAAGTGTGCTCAGGGATGCCCGCATCCAAGCAGCAAAAGATACAGAGAATCATATCAAAAGCAATATCACTTTCATCTTTCAAGCCGGAGAATCGAAAAGAATCATCACTTGAAGGAGAGGAAGCCGATATGCATGGCAATAAGGTAAAATCAATGTTCAAAAATTTAAAATTAAAGTAAGTATGGGAAAAGAAGCGAAAAAGATTGAGTTTAAAGACTACCTTGATACTAAAGGGCTGTCGGAAGACGAATCTAAAGTTTTCGATGTGTTTTCTAAAGGGCTTGATGGCTATATGGAAGCCCTTTTTGAGCAGTTTATGAAAGACGAAATTGATTCTAAGTCTATGAAAGAGTCAATTGAAAATGCTACGGAGTCTATTGAAGAGTTGAAGAAAGAGGTTAAAGGATTTGCAGATAGCGAATCTATCAACGAGCGTTTAAAATCTTTTGAAGAAACTATTGTACGCATTAAGGCCGCCACCGAAAAAACAAAAGGAGGAACATACAAATTAAAATCTATTGAAGACCAACTACGGGAACAGTTAAAAGCTTATATTACTGAAAAACAAAACGGTTGTTCTACAGTTGATTTGAAATCTGCATGTAAAGCATCTCCTGGCAATAAGCTAGAGTTGAATCTGGTAGTAAATACAAAAGATGCCGCAGTTATATCGTCTGGTTCTTTGGCTCCTCATTACGGTGTTGAGGTTGATCCGAATTTATCTGTAAATCCAAGATCTCAAACTGTAATTCGTAATTATGCAAGTGTTTCTGGGACTAATAGCAGATCACTTATTTATGCGGAATATGTCAGCAAGGATGGTGATGCAGCATGGGTTCCCGAAGGTGGATTGAAACCATTAATGGACGCAACTCTTGCGGAAAAAACCGTTACGGCTGCCAAAGTTGCGATTGCTGCTAAATTTACAGAAGAAACTCTTTCTGACTTTCCAAGCTTTGTGAACGAGGTGCAAACAGAAATGGTAAATAAGCTTGGTATAAAAGAAGAACAGGGGATCTTGACAGGAACTGGAACGTCCGGAGAAATAAAAGGGGTAGCTGCGGATATGCCAGCTTTCTCTTTAACAAACTTCTATATTGACAAGGCAAATATGTTTGATGCCCTTGTAGCGGCTTATTCTCAAATCGTTTCTACTAGCGAAATGGCTTATCGCCCTAACCTGGTATTGATGAATCCTTTGGATTACGCTTCAATGCAGTTGACGAAAGATGCTAATGGGCAGTATTTGAGACCATTCCGATATAACGATGAGTTGATCCAAGGATTAAGAGTTGAGACTACTACTGCAGTGGCACAAGGAGACTTCATAATGGGAGATTTCTCTTATTTGAATATTCGTGACTTGTGGGCTCTATCAATTTCTCTAGGATGGGAAAATGATGATTTCAGAAAGAATATCGTAACGGTGATTGCTGAAAAAAGATTGATGTGCTATATCAAGTCTCAGTATAAAACAGCTTTTGTAAAAGATAATTTTAATACTGTAATTGAAGGTATTACAAAATCAATTTGATTAACATATGGAAAAAGAATACAATATGAATTTGACAAAGCGTTACAAGGTAACGTTTATCAAAGATGGTACAATGTATAAAACTGGAGAGGAAGTTATGGTAGGTATGCCTCTTGCCAGCAAGTTTTATGCAGAAGGGAAAATTGAAGCGACTAGCGAATTGGTAAACGATGCTAAGGCTTTAGGGTGCGAAGAACTTTTCACTAAACGTAAAAAGATTAACTCATGATTATTGACGGCTCATATTTTACAGGTGTATTAAGTCTTGGAATCAACTTTGACACGGGTGCGGAATCTATAACGAAGAAGGCCGAACTGGATACCCTGCAATCGTATATTGATTTATATGAAAGGAAGTATCTTCGCCTTATGCTTGGCAAGAATATGAGTCGTCAGTTTATTGATTATCTATCTTCTACAAAGGATGATATGCCTCAATGGGAAGCCTTGAAGGATAAGCTGTCCGTGAAGGGAAGATCTCCTATCGCTAACTACGTATACTTTTTCTATGTGAGCAAGTGTGGTGTTAAACCTACTCCCGTTGGACCGGTGTATACTTCTGATGGCGAATTGGCAAATCCTAATTCTTTGCTTGTTTCTGCTTGGAATGATATGGTAGAAATGAACATTGATTTATGTGATTTCCTTTACGGAAACACGGAATATGAAGGCTTTGATCCGGATGCTTCTATGTTTGAATGCATAAACGCTATGGGTATATGAAATCGGTGAATGACATATTCAGAGAGATTGTAGCTGCTACGGCCGGAGAGTATGGTAAAAATATCTCATACATGTTCGGTGACTGGGATTATATAGCTTCTGAGCTTACCAAATGGAGCGATTCTCCCGCTTATAGTGCACTGAAATTCCCTATCATATGTTTATACTCTCCGTATGAGGAAGATCGTTCTGGAAAAGAACCATCCGTTAGCTTAGGATTTCTCATCTTGGTTGATACAGCGCAGGATTATACGAATGAAGAACGCGAAGAGATTTCTTTCAGAAGGGTGCTCCGCCCAATCTATGATATATTCATAAGAAAGATCAGTGAATCATCGGACTTAAAGAATAATTATAATGGAATTGTTCCTCATCGTTATGTTGAAAACTATCGATATGGGAGAAGGGGGGTAGAGGCTAATGGTAGACCATTCAGGGATTTCATTGATGCGATAGAAATAAAAGATTTAAGAATAACAATCAAAAATATTAAATGTTATGGCGATAGAACTTAGAGAATGTGCCGGTGTTGCTCAGTTTAACACCGGTACTTCAAAATGTATACTTGATCCGGGAAAGGTAAAAGCTATTATCTTGACAATGCATGGATATAACCTTCCTAAAAATGCTACAGCTGAGTCATTGCAGGCTGCTTGCCATGATGACAGACCGGCCCGTATATTCCCGATCAAGACGATTGTTGAATATGCTCCGTCTGGTGGAGAAGCCAATAAGGGAGCTACAGGATATGGACCTAATAAGGTTACGTCTTATTCAGCAAAAGACGACGTATGGACATTGGAAGATTTCGATGCGAGTCTGAAGGCTAATATCATGGCCGCAAAAGGAGTTGCTTTTGATGCCTATTTCGTGGACGAGAATAACGTTGTATACGGAATGAATGATGGCACCGAGGAACTGGCGGGAATTCCCTTGTCCGGAGTTTATCCGGGCGGTCAGGACTGGGATTCTTCCGGAACGGAGGCAAACCTGACGATTGGCACAATGTTCAAGGATTACGAAAAGTATGTGAAGAATGCCGATTATCGTGTATACAAGTTCGATGTAGTCGAGGCTTTGACGGGACTTGTTTATGTCGAGTTAGTAAAACTGGACACCGGGGAAAATAATTATAAGCTGAAAGAACATTTCGGAAATCTTGATGTCACATCTTTCTTTGGTTCGGCATTAAGCGAAGGTGCTTCTACTTGCTTTAATGGCGCAACTGCCGTTACTTATGCAAATGGTGTTCTTACGATAACTGCTTCAGGTGCGGTTTCCCTGAAATCTCCAAAGGTTCTTCAGGAAAATGGTGTTGTCGGCATTGAACAGTGGGTAGAATGAAGGTGGAGGGAGTTAACTTTGTCGATGAAGAAGTTAAGAAAATGAAGAAAAGAGAATTCATCAACAAGCATAAGACTTCTTTTTTCCTTGATAGGACAGAAACAGAAAGAGAAAATATCCTCTCTGACATATACGACAGGATTGTTAATGCCAGACCTCCTTCAGGGGATATTATTTAAAGTGGTTTGTTTTCAGGAAGGGGGAGGCGTTTGCCTTCCCTTTTCTCTTATTTGTTAAGCATATGGCTACAATTAAAGAAGCATTGGATAATGTAACCTCTCTTGTTGCGGGGGTCGAAGGAGAGATTCAGAATGTTATGGATTCGAATAAATCTCTTGTTCGGGAATTTGTGACGGAACAGCTGTATTCAGGAGTAAATGGTAATGATAAACCATTGCGTCCAGCTTATTTGAATGATCCGTGGTTTTCTACTGATGAAGCCGGAAAATGGAAGAATAATGCAAAGGGATATGCTAAAATGAAAAAGAGAATAACGAAACCGACTCCATCATTTCAAGGTTATCCGGCGCGAGACATTTATACTCCAAACCTCATTATAACAGGCGAATTCTATGATTCTATACGTGTCTCTTCGTCCTCAAGGGGATTGAAGATAGAAACGAGGGGAAGCGATATAGGACCAGATATTGAAAGAAAGTACGGAAGTGCCATATTGGGAGTAGGAGGAAAGTCCCGTGAGTACTTCCTTAAATATGTGCTTAATCCGGCGCTTAAAAACTACTTCTCAAAATTTGGCGTATTATGAGTTGTTGGTGTCAAGGTAATAAACGGCTTGCTTCTATAGAGAAAATGCGGGAAATCGCAAGAAAAGCTGCTAAAATGGAACAATCTGTGTTTGTCCTAATAGAAAAGCCGGATGGTACATATTATTTTGTCAAAGATGGAGAGGATTATGCCGGCACCTTTATTGAATACATATATCCGTAATACGACAAATAGAACAGAATTTATGCTATGTGGTCAGAAAAATTACGGGTATTATACAAAAACAAGAGGAGATATAGAACAATATAATGCTGCTGCAAAAAATAAAATAATTGTTTGTCGAATAGCAAAAACTTATTATATTTGCAGTGCGATGCAGCTTGGGGAAGCGCAGATAAGATATTAAGTATTTCCATAGAGTTGGGAGTATATAAACGGTGCCGAAAGATCCCCAAGCGTTCGGCGCCGTTTTTTTATATTCCCGTGTGTGAAAGGGCACACTACGAAAATTGTATGAATGATATTCAGATTTTCAATGATGACTTGGCATCAATCGCCTTGAAAGTAAAAGAAACAAACGAGGTTCATGTTTACGAACATCCTTTATTCGGTAAAGTTCGTATGTTTGTAGAGAACGGCAAAACTTGGTTTTGCGGAACAGACATTGCAACATCTTTAGGGTACTCCAATCCTCGTGATGCGATAGTAAGGCATTGTAAATCACATGGGGTCGTGAATCACGACGTCATAGATTCAATGGGAAGAACCCAACAAATGAAGTTCATTAGTGAAGGTAATATTTACCGTCTGACTGCTAAAAGCCAAATGCCGAAAGCCGATGAATTTGAAAGCTGGATATTCGATGATATTGTCCCTTCTGTAATGCAGACCGGAAGTTATTCTGTCAAACCATCATTACCTAAAACTTATCTTGAAGCTCTTAAAGAACTGGTGGTAGTTGTCGAGGAGAAAGAGCGCTTAGCATTAGAAAATACGACCATGAAGCCCAAGGCGGATTATTTCGACAGGCTGGTAGATAGAAACCTGCTGACTAATCTGCGTGATACGGCAAAAGAGTTGAAAATACCTCAAAACAAATTCATCTCTTTGCTATTGGAGAACAAATATGTCTATCGTGATGCAAAACGTAGATTGAAGCCTTATGCTGATCATACTCCATCTTTGTTTGAATTAAAAGATTACGAGCATAATGGACATACCGGAACGCAGTTGCTTATTACTCCAAAAGGGAAAGAGACATTTCGGTTGATGTTTAGTGCGTAAGAATTGTACAAATTAAAATGGAAGAATAATTATGGGAAAATTTCCATTCTATGAGCTGTTACATAAAATAGACGATGATAGTAATTTAGCGTGTTGTTTTAACGAAGTATTGAGAAAATTGGATGTTGTAAGGATGATTACATCTCCGTCTACATTTGAAAGAATGTCAGAGGATGTAGATCAACATTGTATTGATTTGTTTTATGAATCTTGTTTGTGGGAGATGTATTTGCATGGAGTCATATCAAAACTACATGGCTGGCAGGCTGCTATAGATAAATATTTAAAGGAATTTGAGGGCAGCTGGAAGTATTATGCCTCATATAAGCGAATAGAATCAATCAAAGAATACGGCGGGGAGGATGAGGATTATGACGACAATGGCAATATCCGGATAGTGAATCTTTCCGATAAAGACCTGGAACACTATACGATTATCGGTGATTTGATTCAGAATGACTGGCGGGATATTGTGCAAGAGACAAAGCCAGAGCACCTGGATGGGTTGCTAGCGGCCCTTCAGACTCAGGGTGAGATATCTATAACTGATATTGTTACAAAGATAACAGGTCAGGAGATTCCTGTATACAGAGAAGATGAAAAAGGTGGGATGGTTGAAATGTCTTTTGCTGATAAAGTTCTTTTGAGAATATCTAATAAAAGTAGTGCGGAAGAATTAGCTATTGTCATATTGTTTGCTTGTACTAGCATTCAATCAATAATCGAAGAGTTGAAGTCTCTTGATAAATTTAAAGATAATAACGGAAGACTTATGTCTATCTACAGGGATATAAGATGTCTATTATCTATGGATTTTAAAGAGATGAGGATAGTTAATAGTTTTTCTCAGAAGAAGTAGGGTTGATTAAATAAAAGGGTAGCTTTGTGGCTACCCTTTCCCGTCGATTGGCGTCAACTTCAGTGCCGGCCGAAGCCCCTGACTTATCTATTTTGCTTTTGGAAAGCTCTTTTTGTGAAATCGTGGCTAATAACGTTGCACTTCATCGCCGAGGTCGTTCTCCCTTCCAATTCATCTATGCGCCTTTGCGCTTCTTTCAGTTTGTCACGGAGTATTTTATTTGACTCTATAAGCATTTTAATGTCAAACAATGTATCTGTCATAGTGATATTCTTTTTATTTTTCGTGATTCGTGTATTCGTATGTATTTTGATGATTTACAGCGTATAAGCTGCATTGTTAGTCGTTGTAAAAGAAGTATTCGCTTCCCTTACGGAACACCCTATATGCTGCATACAGAGTGCCCAGCAGTATTAAAAGTTCTAACATAGCGGTGTGATTATGCGGCAGAATTCAGCTCACCTTTTATTTGCTTGATGGCTTTCTTTACATTCCAATCATTTTCGTATAGGGCAATGATAAATCGCCTGCCTCTCTGCGTCCAGACCGTATATGTGTTGGTGTGGGTATTACCTCTTTCGCTTGTGAAAATGTTGGTCCTTACATCGTGCATTCCCCATCTGTCATACGGAGCTTTCAGTAGCCATTGGTCTGATTGCTTGTATTGTATTCCAAGCTCTTTCAGTTTGCAGTTGAGCTTTTCCGCATTCATCCCTATCTCCTTAGCTACCTGTGTAGTGGTCAGAGTGTTGACCGATTGTAGGTGCGTGTCGTAGTAGTTGACTTTGGGCGCCGCCTGCTTGATTTCCTTCTCTTGCAATTCGATGGTGGCTTGCTGTTGTTCTGCTTTTACTTCGAGCTGTTTTAGCCGTTCTTCACGCTTTGCAAGGGTGGCTTGTGCGATGGTGAGAGCACGTGCCATGATTTCTTCGGGGGTGTCTTCCGCTTTGGTAGCGATGTAGCCGCCAGTGGTTCGTACTTCGTGAAGGATTTGTTTTACTCCCTTTTTGAATTGTTTAGCGATTGGTTTGCGGGATTGCATGAGGATTTCGTATAATCCGTCCTCGGTTAGCATCCAAACTTCCTGATTTCCACCGGGGGTCGTAACAATATTACGAACCTTTTCATCATCATCTACAAGATTAGTTAACTTGCTTGAATTACTTTCAGAGTATTCTAATACTTCTCCTACCTCTTTGGCTAAGAACAATGGATTTTCTGCCGTTCCATAAACGGTGAATTGGTGTCCGAGCAATTCTGTTTGTTTTAGGACTTGAATCGGATGATTTAGCATAATAATAAAAAATGCGCCTACTACGAGCTGCTAAATCATCCACAGGATTATTTTGGAGGCGTTTCCGTATCTCCACTCGGTAGGCGCAATATCTTTAAAACGATACTACTACAATATGTCTTGGCAAAAAAAATAACTCCAATGGAGACCACAGGAGTTTTCCGCCCCTGTGAATGATTTAGCACTGCAAACATATACATAAAATTTGAATTGCGCAAGTATTTGTATTAATTTGATTTGAATAATCAAACTATTTTCGTACATTTGCGTTGTCAATACTTAGAATATGGGCAATTTTAGCAAAATGCAAGAAGCGAAGAAGGAGGTTAAGGAAAAGGAGAAAATAAGCCGAGAAACACTCGGGAAATTCTTCTATGATTTGGCGAAACTTGTATTTACGGCAATGGCTTTAGTTGGTGGTGTTTCGTTAATTGTTGATGAACCACAAATAAAGCAAATGCTGCTACTCGGTACTGGTATGTGTTTAACATATTTATTTGCTTATATTGGTTATAACATTTTAAAAAGGTAGAATATGGATTTTATGATAATGCTTTTTTCAGGTTGTTTGGTGATAGCGGCTGGAATAGCAATTTGGCTAAACACCAAATCCGGCAAGAAATGGCTTGCTAACTTATGATATTGTAGGTAGGTGCTCATAACACCTACCTTTTTTATTATGATCTATCGCAAAATATCCGAATTAGAAAAAATAGTGGCTGAAATAAAAGAAAAATAAAGTAAAATTTGCTTTTTTGTGTGTTTGTATGTTATTTTGTTGCATTGTATAACTAACTAAAAACACACAGATATGAAAAAGTTATTTTTTCTGCTATTATTATTTAGCTCATTATTATTAAATGCTCAAGATTTTAAATTTAGTTTTCTGGGAAATGACTTTTTGCTTTACAAGGGAAGTCTTTTAAAAGTTAAAAATGATGCTCTCTCGACCGGATTTACTCACACATTCTATAATAATTTAGAGCGCTGTCAAGCAATGTTTGACAATAATGTTATATACCCTGATTCTAAATATGTATTTAAAACAGTAAAGGATTCATTGATTAACCGTATCTTTAGGGTAGATAATATAATAGATAAAAATGGAAATGAATTAAACGCAGAAAGCAAATTACTTAGCGGGGATAAGCCTATTTTTGTATTAAAAGATACTAATAATA
>OHSX01000906.1_pt1 | contig 11142 bp, 7 predicted proteins | sample 1578861 | NCBI WGS metagenome assembly OHSX01 (sample SAMEA3879530, study PRJEB24766) | human gut metagenome | biome: human-associated habitat; feature: feces | place: USA | collected 1985/1987 | reverse complement strand
GTCAAAATACCCGTACCCGTATTACGTACTGTATGTGCTCCATACAGATTAATTCCAAATTTTAAATAATCTTTCGGTTGTATATCGACAGCCGCACGCAAGTTATAACGTGAATATTCTTCGGGATCCACCATGCCATCCTCATAATAATAACCTGCTGAAATAGCATAAGTAGTCACTTCATTACCTCCCGCAGCAGAAACCGTATGATTGGTCATCAAAGCCGTATGGGTGACAGCATCCAACCAATCAAAATAATTATTGTTTTCAATAGCCTTCAATTCGGAAGAAGTAAAAATCTCGCTATCAGACTTATAGACATTATTATTTGACGCACGAACCGACTCACGAGCCAACTGTACATATTCATCGCCTGACATCATATCCGGAAGATTTGTATATTTACGAAAACCGACATAACCACTGTAATTGATTTTTGCAGTACCTTTTTTCCCTCGTTTTGTAGTAACCAATACAACTCCGTTTGATGCACGTGAACCATAAATAGCTGTAGAAGAAGCATCTTTCAAGACATCAATACTCTGAATTTCAGACGGAGCAATGTCACTGATACTGGATACAGGAAAACCGTCTACTATATAAAGAGGTGAATTGTCTTGCGACAAAGAACCACCACCACGTATACGTATCTTAATATCCGCATCGGGAGAACCCTCCGTAGTAGTGATATTCACCCCCGCCATTTTACCGGTCAATGCTTCGGAAGCGCTAGATACCGGAATAGATGCAATATCCTGCGAACTGACGGAAGCTACGGAACCGGTCAGGTCTCGCTTATTCACCGTACCGTAACCAATGACAACAACTTCATCCAATAACTCGGAATCCTCTTCCAAAACCACATTCAGCAGTTTTTCTCCTTCATACTTCAGCTCTTTATTCTTAAAGCCGATATAGGTAAAAGAGAGGATATCGGACTTTTTCACGCCCGAAAGCGTAAAATCTCCGTCCACTCCAGTTATGGTACCGTTGGTGGTACCTTTTACCAAAACGTTGACACCAATCATCGGTTCACCGCTCTTGTCTTTCACGATGCCCTGCACCTGTCTTTCCTGTGCAAAGGAAATCAGGCAAAGCATGCTCATCATGAGCATCAAAGCAACTTTCTTTAGTCTTTGTTGATTATACATAAAAAGATGTGTTAAAAAAATAATGTTCTCCACGATATTTGTTCACGGGGCAAAATTCATTTTTTAAGTCACATCTCTTGTGTAGATTTTGACATAAAACTGCTAAAAATTGTTTTACCTGCTAAAAAACATCATAAGGATATATGCTTATATCCATCTGTCATTTATCTCTTTACCCTTCACATCTCCCTATCCATCAGCATTTGCGGGTGAAGCCTCTTTCCAAGCCTTCACCCGCAAATCCATAATAAAAGTCTAAAAATCATTTCCTGACAATCCTATCCCTGCTTATCCCGTAATATCCCTCCACAGGCACATATATCGGCTGCATAGGCAGCCCTATATTCCGTATTTTTCCTTCCAACTTCAATCTGCGGATATGTTCCATAGCCTTCGACCTCATAAATCCGCAAATCTGTTGGAAGTCTGCACGGGTCATCAGCTGATGGTCGGCAAAATAAGCACGGAGACGCATGTCTATTTCCACGTCCGATAACTTACTGGAGTGTCCGTCATGCTTGATATTTTTAAGCTTTACAGCTCCTACTTCGTTCTTCAATGCCTGGTCGGCACGAAACTTGATACCTTTTAAGCGAACCTTGGTATTTTTGCGTTTCGTCTCTGCCGTCACCTCTTCTATACATTTCAGCGTAGGATGAAAATAACCTATCCCGTCCAGATGCACTTGGCGTCCGTCGCCCAGTTCCTGCCCCAATACATGCGACAGTGCATCGAGCACAGCCGTTACATCCGTTTCCGTCAGCGAACAACGCTCCTGGATTTTACGCCTCACGTAGTCTGTCCCTACCTTTCCATTGTACGTAATGCGTGCATGGAGTTTTTTCTCATCCGGCCGGTTCGGTGGAACCGGATTCTCATACCATTCAAAATGAATTGCCATTGTGCAGTATTTATTTATATTGTGTAAATATAGTGTTTTCCTACGAGATAATCTATTTTTCCTTTAAGATAAACCGGTTACCGACAACAGTCAACAAAGCAGCCGACTGTTGTAAACAGAACAGCCAACAGTAATGAACAGAACGGTTGACTATAGTCAACACCCTATTTTGCAACGAGAGAAAAAGAATTATCTCACATTGAAAATACAATAACACAAGGTCTTTCCACATACTGTACCACCAATAAAAATAGTATAAGAAAGGCTTGCAAAAGGCTTCCTGCCGATAGTAACTTAGTGGCATGAACCCATTAATAAAAACAATGCATACCATGAAAAAAAGCATTATGAAATTTATCCTCTTTCTACTAAGAAACCGGAAGCATGACAAACCTGCCCGCGTGCAAAAATGTAACTTGACAGAACAGGTAAACCGCTTTTTGCAAAACAGTTACCTCTTCCGTTACAACCTGCTGACAGACGAAACCGAATACCGCCCCGCCAATGCCGCAGACAAAACGTTTGTCACCATTGGCAAACGGGAACTGAATACCCTATGCCTCGAAGCCCATGCCCGGGGAATTCTATGTTGGGACAAAGATATCAGCCGTTTTCTTTTCTCCAAACATGTACCTGAATATCATCCCTTCCTGCTTTATTTTGAACAGCTTCCCGTTTGGGATGGCATCGACCGGATAACCCGACTGGCCCAACGCATCTCGTCCGAATCATATTGGATAAACGGTTTCCATACATGGATGCTCGGTCTCACTGCCCAATGGACAGGACAGACTGGAAAGCATGCCAACAGCGTAGCTCCCCTACTCGTCAGCATCCGACAGGGCTGTCTGAAATCCACATTCTGCAAAAGTCTGATGCCCGACAGCTTGTCCCGCTACTATTCGGATGAAGTGGAGCTTACCTCACGGAGCAATGCCACCCGCAAAATGTCGGAAATGGGACTGCTGAACCTCGATGAATTCGATAAATATTCTCCAGGAAAAATACCACTGCTCAAAAACCTGATGCAAATGGCGGATTTAAACCTTTGCAAGGCATACCAAAAGAATTTCCGTAACCTGCCCCGTATCGCTTCTTTCATCGGCACGAGCAACCGTTTCGACTTATTGTCTGACAACACCGGCAGCCGCCGTTTTCTCTGTGTAGAGGTAAAGGATAAAATTGATTGTACCTGCATTGAGCACAAGCAAATCTATGCACAACTGAAACAGGAACTTTCGGATGGAGCACGCTATTGGTTTTCGGCCGAAGAAGAGGAAGAGCTCCAAGAGCACAACCTCATCTTCCAGCACCGCAATCCGGCAGAAGAAGTACTACGCAGTTGTTTCCGTCCTGCAACATCCGAGGACCCAAAAGAAAAAATAAGAAATCTCTCCGCTGCCGACATCTTCAAAGAACTGAAAAAGCAAAACCCTGCCGCCATGAGGGGAAGCAACCCGAACAGTTTTTCGCAGCAGCTCGTGCCTGCCGGTTTTCTGCGAAAGCACGGACGCTATGGAAATTTCTATCCGGTAGTGTCTCTGACATAAAAAAATGAGGTGCTTGTCCGTTATGGTCCTCCCAACAAAGGGTTCACCCGCAAAGCCTGATGAATAGGGAGATGTGAAGGGAGAAAGGAGAATATGTCACACGGACAGTCAGAGGATAACAGTTAATTTTTCCACAAAAAATATCAAAAAATACTATAATATTTACGATGTATCATGTATTTTTGTGCTCGATAACGGGTGAGAATACCTCATTACGATTATCAGCCTTACTATATTTAATAACTATAAAAAACAAACTTATGAATCTAAAAAGACTTGCAAAAAGAGCATTGGCTACTCTGTCGTTGAGTATGCTATGCTTAATCGCCTTTGCACAAGGTCACCAAATCTCAGGTACCGTAATCGACGGTACAGGTGAACCTATTATCGGTGCAAACGTATTGGAAGTAGGTACGACCAACGGTGTAATTACCGATATTGACGGTAATTTCAAACTCAGCGTACAGCCCAATGCAAAAATCCAGGTATCATTTATCGGTTATATCACGCAAACCGTTACAGTGGGCAGCCAAAAGAACATTAAGGTAACACTGAAAGAAGATGCGCAGGCATTGGATGAAGTGGTGGTGGTAGGTTACGGTGTACAGAAAAAGTCGGATGTAACCGGTTCGGTTGGAAGTGTAAACAGCGATAAGATTATGGCTAAAGGTACCACTTCAGTTATGGAATCCTTGCAAGGTTCGGTTGCCGGTGTGGACATTTCTCAAAGTTCAAGCCGCGCCGGTGAAGGATTTAACATCGCTATCCGCGGTAAGAGTTCTATGGCCGGTGGCGAACCTCTGTACGTTATCGACGGAGTGGTTTGCGACAACATGAACTTCCTGAATCCTGCCGATATAGAAAAAATCGACATCTTGAAAGATGCTTCCTCTACCGCTATCTATGGATCACGCGCAACAAACGGCGTTGTGATGATTACAACCAAGCAAGCAGGAACGAGCATTAAAGACGAAGCTAAAGTTCAAGTTACTTACGACGGATATTACGGTTACAAAACCGTAGCCAATATGCCGGAATTTATGAGTGGCGACGAATGGACCAACTATCGTTTCCAACGTTATACAACCCTGAAGTCTACGGACGAGTTCGGACATCCTACTTATCAGATGAAAGATACGGATTGGAGTGCTTTTTGGGGCAATAACAGCGCCAAAATCAAAGATATTTATGCAACAAAAGGATATTATGACTGGCCGGATTTGATAACTACAGATGGCCAGCAACAAAATCATTATCTCAACATCGCCGGTAATACAAAGAATCTTTCTTACCGCGTTGGTTTGGGCTATCAGAAAGACGACGGCATCCTGCACGACTCCTATGAACGCTGGAATGTCAAGGCCGCAATAGACCACAAAATCAATGACCGTTTCTCTATCGGTGCGTTAGTTAACCTTTCTACCTCTCTGAAAGACTATGGCAGCAAGAATTCGGTTATTACCGGTTTCCGTGCAAATCCCTACTGGGTTCCTTACTATTGGGAAGGCGAAAATAAAGGAGAATTAATACTCCAACCTGCCAAAGATGCAGCAATATTTCCCGATGGCGGCGGTTTCACTTCTACATTGAACCCATTGGTAGATAGAGCAAACTCTACAGATGAAACACGCAGTTACGATGTTATGGGTAACTTATACTTGCAGTATTCTCCTATCAAGGAAGTCATTTTGAAGACCACATTCTCTCCTACATACAACCGCAGCAAGCGAGGCGAATTCTATGGTGTGAATACAGACAGCCAGTTCTCTTCCAAGAATCCGAGCACCGGTGATCCATACAACACGGCCACTATCACCAACGTTGATTATTTCACATACACCTGGGATACGCAAGCCAATTATATCAAGACATTCGGCGACCACAGCATCAACGCATTGGCATTGTTCAGCGTATACAGCGCAACCAAAGAAGGAGATGCCATTACTGCCAACGATATGCCGTTCGATGTAGACTGGTATAATACCGGTTCTGCCGGCTTCCTGAGCAATGCGAACAGCTACTATGAAAAGTTAACCATGCTCTCATATGTACTGCGACTGAATTATGCTTATAAAGGACGTTATTTGGCAACCGTATCCAGCCGTTGGGACGGAAGCTCCAAATTCCAGAAAGATAACCGTTGGGGAGCTTTCCCATCCATGGCATTAGCATGGCGTATCAGCGAAGAAGACTTTGCGAAAGAACTCTCATGGATCAGCAACTTGAAGTTAAGAGCTAGTATCGGTCTGACCGGTAATAACGCCAATGTGGGACCTTATGACACACAATCATTGGCAGGTACCAAATATTGGTATAATTATGGTGGTGCACCGGCCTATGGATATGGTATCAACGGTATTACCAACACCTTGTTGACATGGGAAAAGACAAGAGAAATCAATGTCGGTCTGGACTTTGGATTTCTCAACAATCGCATCAGCGGTAGCATCGACTGGTACAACAAAGTTTCAAGAGACTTGCTAATGGAGCAATTGACACCGCTGGAGCTGGGTTCTTCAACAGGAGCCATGATGAATAATGTAGGTAAAGTTAAGAATACAGGTGTCGAAATCTCATTAAGCACTGTGAACGTACAGACTAAGAACTTCTATTGGAGCACTACTTTCTCCTTTGCCAAAAACAAAAACGAGATACTGGAATTGAATGGCGGCAAAGAAGACTTAATAGCCAATAAATGGTTCATCGGCCAGCCTATCGACGTTATCTACGACTATGAATACGCCGGAGTTTGTACTGCCGAAGAAGCAAAAGCTTATGCCACAAACGATGCTATCAAGACTAAATTCATCGAAGGTGAAATGAAACTGAAAGACCAGCAGCAACCCGGTGAAGAGGGTTACGGGATTATTGACGAAAACGATTTGGTTGTTTTAGGCCATGCATTACCGAAATGGACAGGTAGTGTTACTTCAAACATGACCTACAAGAACTTCGACTTCTCCTTCTCCATCTATACCAAACAAGGCGGTATGGTAGAGAGTCCGTTCATGGCCGAATTCACCAACTACAAAGACCGCGGACGTAACAAGCTGAAAATGGATTATTATATCCCCGCAGGTACTCCCGTGCTCAATGCCGATGGAAGCGGTTATACCCTAACAACAGAAGCTCACATGGGCGCATATCCTTATCCTACCAACACGGCCAACAATAACTATGGCGGCGGTATCGGTTGGGGTACCGACAAACAGACAACTTATGTAGGCAACTCTTACGTAAACAACTCTTTCGTTAAAATCAAAAACATCACTTTGGGTTACACATTCCCCAAAAGCTGGATGTCCAAGATTGGTGTAGACCACTTGCGTTTGTATGTCAATGTATTGAATCCGTTCACCTTTACAAGCTATAAAGGCTTTGATCCGGAATGGGCGGAGGCAGCCTTGAATGACGGAACAGGCGGACCGAGCTCACGTACATACCAAGTTGGAGTTAATTTAAAATTTTAATACCTGATAACCATGAAAAAAGCAATATATATCGCAACCTGCCTGTTAGGACTTACCATTAGCAGTTGCTCAGACTTTTTGGAACAAGACAACAGATCGGATGTTCCCTCAAATGAATTCTATAATACCAAAACCGGTTTCAACAGTTTGCTGAACAGTACATATTCTTCTCTAAGAAGTATTTACGGCGGAGCTCCCTGGGTATTCAGTGCAGGAACAGACTTGTTTGCAGGTGGCAAACAAGGCGTAGACGCCATTGGGCTATACGGTTCATCTTATAACTCTTCCGACAAAGACGTGCAAGAGTTTTATACAGAATGCTATAAAGGAATACAATTAGCCAATTCTGTTATATATTACGGTGAATCAACAGAAGATTCTTCTGTAAAACTGCAATATGTAGATGAAGCACGCTTTTTGAGAGCTTACTATTACTACTTACTGGTACAACACTTCGGTGGAGTAGCATTAAACAAAACGATGTTTGAATCTGCAGTAATGAACCATGCGCGTGAGAGTGCTGAAAACGTTTATCAGTTCGTTATAGATGAATTCTCTTACCTGGCATCCGACGACTCACAACTGTTGGAGCGTTCAGAAGCTACCGGAGATAACTTTGGACGTGCCAATAAACGTGCTGCTATGCATTTTCTTGCCAAAACTTATCTGGCAAGAGGCTATGAAACATTTGCCGACAGCAATGACTTCACCAATGCAGCCTTGTGTGCCGAGAAAGCCATAAACGGAGAAAAACCGACCATCGCTTTCAATGACGTATTCAGCATTAACAACGAAGAAAACGATGAAATTTTCTGGTCCGTACAGTACAGCAGCGCTACTTTGGAAGACTTGAGCAAAGACGGCAATATGCAACAATCGGTATTCGGAGTATACTTAGGCGGTGCCGAAGAAAAGAACAAGTACAACGCCGGTTATCTTGCTCCGACTGTTCATCTGCACAATTTGTTTACGAAAGGCGACAAGCGCTATGAAGGTACATTCATGCTGGAGTTACATAAGTTTTACTATGATTACTACACGACTCCGACCACTTCTCCTATTAAGTATTTCTATGCTCCCGGCTGGATGTCTGATACAGACATTGAAGCTTGGAAAAGAGAAAATCCGACTTTGCGCCAAAATGCAACAGTTATCAAAATGACCGAAATGAGTGAGGACAGAAAAGGAAATATGACAGCATATGCCGATAAGTGTACAGATGATTACGGAGTAGCTTGTATAAGAAAGTTCGATGACCCCACTTCTGCATTCTCCATGACTGGCAGCACGCACGACATCATCTTAGCACGTCTGGGAGAAACCTATCTGGTGGCCGCAGAAGCTTATGTAAAACTGGATCAACCCGACAAGGCAAAAATTAAGATTAATGAGTTGCGCGAACGTGCTACAGAAGCCGGATATGACCTTTCGGTACAAGAAAGTGATTTGACCGGAGAACAAGGTATCGACTTTATTCTGGACGAACGTGCACGTGAGTTGGCAGGAGAATACCACCGCTGGATGGACTTGAAACGTACCGGACGCTTAATTCGATATGTTGCCAATGGTACTTATGACGGACAGGCATGTTTCGCTTACAATCACGATAACATTAAGGTTAATGACTTTGTAGGTAATGACGGTAATTACAAAATACTCCGCCCCATCCCATTGGATGCCATCAACCGTAATAAAGAAACCGTAGAACAGAATCCCGGATTTTAATAAATTGCACTATGATGAAATTAAAGATATTCCTGATAGGCATTTTATTTCCTGCTGCTGTATTTGCACAGAAAGTACCTTCTTTAGATGCTTTGCTGGATGGAATACACCATTGGAACTTGTTGCATCCGGACCGTACGTATGCGCGTTATGCCGAAAAGGATTACGAGAAGATTGCTGACAACCTGATTGCATATCAAAATGAAGACGGCGGCTGGCTGAAAAACATGGATTGGGCAGGTGTACTGAACATAGATTCCATAAAAGCTGGTCTGAAAGACGAGCAAAAGCGGAGTACGCTTGATAATCGGAATACATTCTCGCAAATAGAGTATCTGGCGGATGTGTACACATTAACCAAAAAACAAAAATACAGAGCCGCTTCGGAAAAAGGCTTGCAATATCTGCTCTCCACACAAAAGAACAATGGCGGCTGGAGAGGCTGGGATGTAGATGCTGTTACCTTTAACGATGATGTTACCACCGGTACTTTGGAACTATTCAGAAACATACTGCAAGGAGACTCCAGCTTTTTATGGCTGGACTCCGATATGCTTAAAGCAATACAGAAGTCGTACGATAAAGGGCTTGCCGTAGTACTGAAGACACAATATGTGCAGAATGGCATTAAAACGGCATGGGCACAACAGTATGATAACGAAACTCTGGTTCCCGTAAAAGCCAGAACTTTTGAATTACCGGGATTAACAGCATGGGAAAGTACTGCAATTACCATCTTTCTTATGGGAATAAAGAATCCATCAGAAGAGGTTATTCAGGCTGTAGAAGCAGCTATAGCATGGTTCAATAACTCTAAAATAGAAGGTATTCGAATTGAACGTGTTCCATTGCAGGGAAAAGATATCATAAACCATGAATATCCTTACGACAATGTAGTGGTTAAAGATGAAACCGCTCCCGCTATCTGGAGCCGCTTTTATGAACTGTCTGACAACAGACCGTTTATGGCCAAACGCTCCGGTGAAAAAGTATGGAAACTGTCTGACGTAAACGCAGAAAGAAGAACCGGATATGACTGGTACGGTTATTGGCCGGTAGAAGCTTTAAAAATGTACAAGGAGTGGAAAAAACAATTCGAGCGTTAAAGAGTTCCAATGAGCTAAAAAACTTATATAAACACACTTCATAAATATAAATAAGAGGCTATCACCTCTTATTTATATTTATTTTTCTTGTTCTTCCTCTCCCCACAAATCCTTATCCGAAGGAGCCTTTTTTATATTCCAGGCTATTATCAAGCCAATAACCAGCAAGCATATCAAATATATAATCATAGACTTTGTTTAGTTTTCAAATAATTCAAATACAACAAGACTCCAATAGTTTATGTTCATTCTGAACACTAATAATGGTTTATTTCAGCACTTTATCCCGATACTCCGTGGGTGTCATTCCCTTTTTCTGCTTGAAACACTTACTGAAATAACGAGGGTCATTGATACCCACCATATAGGATATTTGCGTCATGGAATACTCACCGGTGGCTATCAACTGAGCTGCACGATTGATACGCATTTCCTTAATGAACTCGATAGGCGCCAGTCCGGTCAAGGTTTTCAACTTCTTGAAGAATACGGAACGGCTCACGGCAAGTTCCTGCACAAAATCATCTACTACCAAGTCACCGTTATCCATGTTCTTCTCCATCAGTTCTATAAGTTTATCCATAAACTTACGGTCGTTGGGAGACATTGCCGCAGATTTATCCGTTTGAGGATTATCCTGAACATTACCGATACTCTGTTCATCGGCAACAGCTGCAACCGCTCCTGCCTGCATCAAGTTCTGGCGGTACAAAGTTTGCAGTTTCTGCCGCTGGGCAAGCAAGTTCTTTACACGTGCTTTTAAATAGGTGGCGCTGAAAGGTTTGGTTATATAATCATCAGCTCCAAGGTCAAGTCCTTTAACTTTATCAAGCTCTGTTGTCTTAGCTGTAACCATTATAACAGGAACTCTTCTTGTCTCTGGAGTCTGTCTTATCTTTCTTAATATCTCTAATCCATCTTCATCTGGAAGCATAACATCAAGAAGTATCATATCTGGTATTCTGTCTCTCATAAGCTTATGGAATTCTTTGCCGCTTGCACACTCAACAACTGTATGTCCTGCATTCTTTAAAGCAAAGCTTTCAATCTCGCTTATATTTTTATCATCTTCAACAACATATACATATGCCATAATATCCTCGATTTCTGCGACAGATTTCAGCATATTAATACATTTTATCTTTAAAAGATTATACAAAACGTATCCGCTGATATCTACGCTTTACACAAATTTTCTAGTTTCTGGAAGTCTGTATTTTTCCTTGTATTCTTTATATT
>OHSX01000905.1_pt1 | contig 11153 bp, 4 predicted proteins | sample 1578861 | NCBI WGS metagenome assembly OHSX01 (sample SAMEA3879530, study PRJEB24766) | human gut metagenome | biome: human-associated habitat; feature: feces | place: USA | collected 1985/1987 | reverse complement strand
CGGCGGGGATGAATTTCTGCTGGTGCTGCCCGGCATTCCGAGCGACATCCTGCAAGCCAAGCTGGAGCAGATCAGAGCCGCCGTGCAGCAGGCTACTGTACCCGGTTATTCGCATTTTCGCCTCTCACTGAGCATCGGCGGAACGATGCAGGCCATCACCGACCCGATGGAGAATGCGGTTCGCCGGGCGGATTGGCTGATGTATCAGGCAAAGTGCCGCAAGAATGCCGTCACGGTGGAACTCCCCGAAAACGCGCTGACCGCGCAGGAAGAACTGGTGGAGGAGAAGCCGCAGATTCTTCTTGTGGATGACTCTGAAATGAACCGCCTCATCCTGGCCGAAATCCTGCAAGGCGACTACCGTATTCTGGAAGCAAAAGATGGCCGGGAATGTATGGATGCCTTGCAGGCCGAAGCCGGGGATCTTGCGCTGGTGCTGCTGGACATCAATATGCCCGTTATGGACGGCTTTGAAGTGCTGAAAGCCATGAATGCCAACCACACCATCGAGGATATCCCGGTCATTATGATCTCCAGCGAGGACTCCGATGCGACGATCCGGCGTTCCTATGAGCTGGGCGCAAGTGATTATGTCAATCGCCCCTTCGATGCTCGTATCGTGTACCGCCGCGTGACCAACACCATCAAGCTGTACGCCAAGCAGCGGCGGCTGGTGCAGATGGTCTCTGAGCAGATCCGCGCCCGTGAAAATAATACGGATATGCTGGTGGGTGTACTGAGTCATATCGTAGAATTCCGCAACGGCGAAAGCGGCGCCCATGTGCGGCACATCCGTATCATCACCGAGCTGCTGCTCCACCGTCTATTGGAGATCAGCAACAACTACTCGATTTCTGCAGAACAGCAGGATCTGATTCCGCTGGCCTCTACCCTGCACGACATCGGAAAAATCGGCATTGACGAAAAGATCCTTAATAAGCCCGGCAGGCTGACCCCGGAGGAATTCGAGGTCATGAAGACCCACAGTATGCTGGGAGCCAAGATGCTGCATGATCTGGATAATTTTGCAGAGCAGCCGCTGCTGCAAACGGCCTACGAGATCGCCCGCTGGCACCACGAGCGCTGGGATGGGCGCGGCTACCCGGATGGGCTGAAGGGCGATGAGATTCCCATCAGCGCACAACTGGTCTCGCTGGCTGATGTGTACGATGCACTGACCAGCGAACGCTGCTACAAAAAAGCCTTCTCCCACGAAAAAGCCGTGCAGATGATCCTGAACAGCGAGTGCGGAGCGTTCAACCCGCTGCTGCTGCAGTGCCTGACAGATATTCAGGCTGACCTGAAAGAAGAATTACAGCAGCGCAACTGAGCAATGGATGCAATAAAACAGGAGAACAAAAAGCCCAAATGAAACACAGAATCTCACGCCGTGCATTTCTGCGCGGCTGCACGCTGCTGGCGGCATCTGCTGCCGTCGGCAGTCTGACTTCCTGCGGCGAAACGAACGCGAAGGACAGCAGTCTTCCGCAGCTCATTGTGGGAAGCGATACCTATCCGCCCTATATTTATCTGAACAATGACGGCGTTCCCGCCGGGATCGACGTGGAGATCGCCACCGAAGCCTTCCGCCGCATGGGATATGCTGCCCGGTTTGAACCGATCGATTGGGAGCAAAAAACAGATCTGGTGGAAAGCGGCACCATCGACTGCATCTGGGGCTGCTTTTCCATGGATGGGCGCGAAGAAATGTACCGCTGGGCGGGGCCTTACATGGTGAGCCGTCAGGTGGCTGCGGTGGATGCCGACAGCAGCATCCGATCCCTCAGCGACCTTGCCGACAAGACCGTCGCCGTGCAGAGCACCGGCAAGCCGGAGGAGATCTTTCTCAGCGGCTCCGACCCGCGCATCCCGCAGACCGTCGAGGTGTTCAGCACCGAAGACCGCAGCGTGCAGTATGCGATGCTGGCCTGCGGCTATGTGGATGCCATCGCCGCCCACGAGACAGGCATTCTGCAATACATGAAGGACAATTCCGTGGAGTTCCGCATTTTGGAGGAACCGCTGCTGGTCACCGGGCTGGGCGCCGCCTTTGCCAAGAACGACACCCGCGGTCTGGACAGCCAGTTGACCGACACCCTTGCGCAGATGCGCGCGGACGGCACGCTGGAGCAGATCGTTGGCAGGTATCTTGAACATGCTTCGCAGTATCTGGAGGTGGACACCATTGGCACGTAAAAACAGAACCACCCCGGATACATGGAGATGGGGGATCTATCTGGTCATCGGCGTGCTTTTTATGGCCGTCGTCGTTTTTTTCTCAGGTTGGCGGGCGCTGCGCACAACGGAGGCTCGTTTCTGTCAGATTCTTGATTTTGTCAAATCCCAATCCACCAGCTTTGAAAAGTACAACGATACGGTTGTGGCCAAAACGCTCCGCCGCACGGCAGTATCGGTGCATCAGCTGGCACAGGCCCCTGCGCTCGATCTTTCCGACCCGCAGTGCCTGAACAGGCAGGCAGAGCTGCTCTGGCTCACAGGTATTTCAGTTCTGTCTCCGGACGGTACGATCCTGTGCGAATCCACAACGAACGGCATCGGCTATGCCCGGTTTGGAGATCAGCTCAAGAATGATACGGTTCTGGACGTTTTCTCTTACCCGCAAAAGACCTACCTGAAGCGGGTCCTGCTGGAGGATGGGTCTGCCGTGGATGTTGCGGCACACCGGGCAGAAAGCAAAGAGGTCATCCTGCTTGCCTACCGCTATACCCCGGCAGAATTTGTAGAAGGAACGGCCTTGTCCATCCAGAGCGTACTGGACGGCTACTCGGTTGAGACCAGCGGCACATTGTTCATCGTGCAGAACAATCAGGTCATCGCCTCTAACCGCCCGGAGCTCATCGGGCAGGATGCTGCGGACAGTCCGCTGGTGCGGGAGATCCGCAAAGCCGGGGCTGCCAAAACGCTGACCCATACCCACGATTGGAACGGCTCCGGCTGCTATTTTGGAATGTACTGCCACGGAAGGTCTTTCGATCTCTACGCGTATACGGATGAAAAATCCGTCTTCCGTGAATCGTTTCCGCTGATTTTGATGGCGCTGGCCGGTTACATCCTGCTTGTAATGGTCCTTTGGGTGCTGCGCAGACGCTCCGTGCAGGAGATGGAGCAGCAGAAGAAAGAGCAGGAGAAGAAGTATCAGGCTCAGCTGGAGGAACAGAACCGCAAACTGGAGATCGCACTCCAGCACGAGGGTGCGGCAAACCGTGCCAAGCGGGAGTTCCTGTTCAATATGAGCCACGATATTCGCACCCCCATGAACGCCATCATCGGCTTCACCTCGCTGGCTGCGACCCATATTGATAATAAGGAACAGGTGCTGGACTACCTGAAAAAGATCTCTACCTCCAGCCAGCATCTGCTTTCCCTCATCAATGATGTGCTGGATATGAGCCGCATCGAGAGCGGAAAAGTAAAAATTGAAGAAAAAGCGGTGCATCTGCCGGACCTCGTCCACGATGTGCGCTCCATCATCCAACCCGATGTTTCGGCAAAGCGGCTGTCGCTTTTCATCGATACCATGGACGTGGAGAACGAGGACATCATCACCGACCCGCTGCGGCTGAACCAGATCCTGCTGAACATTTTGTCCAACGCCATCAAGTTCACTCCCACAGGCGGTACGATCAGCATCCGCATTTCCCAGAAGAACGGTGCGCCCAAGGGCCGTGGCTGCTATGAGTTCCGCATCAAGGACAATGGCATTGGTATGAGCGAAGAGTTCCAGAAGCACATCTTTGAGGCGTTCAGCCGGGAGGAAAGCTCCACCGTCAGCGGCATTCAGGGTACCGGCCTGGGCATGTCCATCACCAAGAACATTGTGGATATGATGGGCGGCACCATTGCGATTGAAAGTGAACCGGGCAAAGGCAGCGAATTCATCGTAGATCTCTGCTTCGCACTCAGCGGACAAAAGGTGGAGCCCAAGCAGCTCCCGCAGTTGGAAGGGCTGCGCGCATTGGTAGCAGACGACGATACCGACACCTGCCTGAGCGTCAGCACCATGCTGTCCAAGATCGGGATGCGGCCGGAGTGGACGATCTCCGGCCGGGAAGCGGTGATCCGCACCCGATACGCCATGGAGCAGGGCGACGAATTCAGCGTCTACATCATCGACTGGCTCATCCCCGATATGAACGGCATCGAGGTCGTGCGGCAGATCCGCAAGGTGATCGGGAAAAGCTGCCCTATCATCATTCTGACGGCCTACGATTGGACGGATATTGAAGAGGAAGCCCGCGCTGCCGGAGTGACCGCCTTCTGCGAAAAGCCGCTGTTCCTTTCCGAACTGCGCAGAGTGCTGGCAGAGCCGTACGGTGCAGAGCCTGCCTGTAAGCCAGCGCAGCCAGATGCCGCCGAGCTCAAGAGAAAGAAACTTTTGCTGGTGGAGGACAATGCCTTGAACCGTGAGCTCGCACTGGAGATCCTGAAGGAAGCGGGCTTTGCGGTAGACACTGCTGAGGATGGCGAGATCGCTGTCCAGAAGATGAAGCAGGCGGCCCCCGGGCAGTACGATTTGATCTTAATGGACATCCAGATGCCCAAGATGGACGGTTACGAGGCAACGCGGCAGATCCGCGCCCTGCCGGATGCTGCAAAGGCAGGCATTCCCATCTTTGCAATGACGGCAAATGCCTTTGAAGAAGACCGTCAGAATGCATTGAAGGCCGGTATGGACGGCCACATTGCAAAGCCGCTGGATATTCCGCATCTGCTGCAGGTCCTCGCAGATGTACTGAAATCATAACGGCTGCCAGCCGACAAAAGCAAAAGCACCCGCAGCAGGCTTTGCAGAGGCTCTTGACCTCTGGAAGCGAATGCTGCGGGTGCTTTATTTGTTTTCTGTCTGACAGGCGTTTGGCTCACAAAATTTTGCGCAGCTCCTGCACGAGATCGCCGATCACGATGGGCTTGGACAAAAAGCCGTTCATGCCGCTTTCCAATGCGTTGCGGCGGTCCTCGTCGAAGGCGTTGGCGGTCATGGCAAGGATCGGGAGCTTTGCCCGGGCAGGGTCATCCAGTGCGCGGATCTTCCGGGTGGCGGTGTAGCCGTCCATCACCGGCATCTGCACATCCATCAGCACCAGATCATAGCTGCCCGGCGCTGCGGCGCTCACCTTTTCCACCGCCACTTCACCGTTTTCCGCCGTATCGACCCGGAAGCCGTACTCGCGCAGGATCTCCTGCGCGATCTCGCGGTTCAGCTCGTTGTCCTCTACCAGCAGGATATGTTTGTCTTTGAAGTCGGCGTTCTTTTCCGGCAGAAGCTCCTGCGACGCATCTGTCAGCTTCTGGCCGAGGGCGCTCATCAGAGTCTCGCGCAGGTCAGACAAGAACATGGGCTTGGAGCAGAAGGCGGTCACACCGGCGGCCTTTGCCTCTACCTCAATGTCAGACCAGTCATAAGCCGTCAGGATGATGATGGGGGTATCGTCGTTCAGGCTGCGTATCTGGCGGGTGACCTCGATGCCGTTCATATCCGGCAGCCGCCAGTCGATGATATAGGCGTGGTAGACATCGCTCATCTCGATGGACTGCCGCGCGCGCAGCACCGCTTCCTTGCCGGAAAGGGTCCACTCGGCACGCATGCCCACCTTGACCAGCATCTTTGTCACACTGTCGCAGGTGTTGAAATCGTCGTCCACCACCAGAGCCTTCAGGCCTTCCAGCTCGGTGATCTTTTCCACCGGGCGGTGCTCTGCCTGCACCCGCAGCGGCACACGAATGATAAACTCGCTGCCCTTGCCCTGCGCTGTCTGCACCTCGATGGTGCCGCCCATCATATCCACGATGTTTTTGGTGATGGCCATGCCAAGGCCGGTGCCTTGGATACGGCTGACCGTGGAGGTGCGCTCCCGCTCAAACGGCTCAAAGATTTTTTTGGCAAATTCCGGGCTCATGCCGATGCCGTTGTCCTTGATGCGGAACTCGTACTGTCCGCAGCCGCGCACCTGCCCGGCAAGCTGGCGCACCCGCACCGAGACCGTGCCGCCCGCCGGGGTGAACTTGATGGCGTTGGACAGCAGGTTCAGCAGGATCTGGTTCAGCCGGGTCTTATCGCAGTAGACATCCTCGTCGGTCACATCCATCGCGTCCATATAAAGCTCCAGCTGTTTTGCGTAGATCTGCCCACTGACAATGGTTTTCAAATCGTGCAGCACATCCGAAAGGTTGACTTCCACCTCTTCCAGATGGATCTTTCCACTTTCGATGCGGCTCATATCCAGCACATCGTTGATGAGCGAGAGCAGATGGTTGCTGGAAGCAAGGGTCTTGGCCAGATAATCCTTCACCCGCTCCTTGTCGTCGATATTGCTGATCGCCAGTGTGGTAAAGCCGATGATGGCGTTCATGGGGGTGCGGATGTCGTGGGACATATTGGAAAGGAAGGTGCTTTTGGCGCGGTTGGCAGTCTCGGCCGCTGCAACGGCATCCGAAAGTGCCTGATTCACCTGCCTGTCGGCGGTGCGGTCGGACATGACAAGGATGTATTTGGTCCTGCCCTCCACCTCGCTGCCTATGGCGATGTTATGGAACCAGCGGTGCTCTTTGGTTTCCAGATGCTCAAACTCGAGATCCCATTCCCGCTGCTGCCCGCTGAGAAGCCCATCCAGAAAGTTTTTGCCCTGCTCCGGGGCGCCCAGCTTGTCCAGAGCGAAGGCATTTTGCCGGACTTCTCTCCACGGGATGCCCAGCAGACGCTCAATGTTCGGGCTGACATAATCCACCTTGGAGGTCTCTGCGTCCAACATCAGGAAAACGTCGTCCACGTTCAGCGAGAGCTTCTGGAACAATTCATCCCGGTACAGGAGCTTGGTGTTCTTCTGGCGCAGTGCGGCATGGCTTCTGCGCACAATGAGCAGAATAGCCAGCACCGCAAGACCTGCGGCGATGCCCGCCACGATCTGCACCGTATGGAACCACAGCTTATCCAGATTGGCATTGACGATTTTGACCGGGACAAGCCCCACCATCGTCCAGCTCTGGACTGCTGTGCCCTCATAGACCAGATAATAGCTGGTGTCGCCCAGCTTTACTTTCATGTTTCCGCTGCTGCCCTGTGCAAAGGCATTGGACAGATCCAGGATCTGCGCCTCGGAAAGATCGGAATGGTCGCGCAGCATCGCAATGAAGTTGTAAATAATTTCCTTGCGGTTTACGGAATTGTCAATCACCACCCGCCCATCCGGGTAGATCACATAGTTGCTGGCATTGCCCTGAAAGGCAGAGTTGTCCAGTAATCTCAGCACCTCATCATTGTAATAGGTGATGGCAACGGCATCGTAGGCAAAGCCCCGGTAGCTGCCCTGCGTTTCGGGGCAGATGAACGCAAGCATCGGGGCTTTGCCGGGCAGCGCCGTATTCACGACGATATCCTCGCCATCGGAGAGCTTTTCGTCCAGATTGGTCTGCAGGCCAAGGTAGCCCGTTTTCCCGGTCACGGTCATGTAGTTGCCGTCATAGGTAAGAAAGTAGAATTCGGCAAACCCAGCCTCCTGCTGTGCCGCCCTGATATACGCCTGTATTTCGGCCTCATCCGAGGTACTTTCCAGAAAGCCGTTGTACAGATGCAGATAGGTCAGGTTCTTGCGCACCATCTCTTTCAGCATATTATTGGATTTATGCAGCACCTCTTCCAGATGCGAGGTGCTTTCCTGATAGATGGTCTGGGACACAAACGAGATGTACTGGACACTGAAACCGACTGCCAGAAAGATCAGAAGAAGGATGGCAGCAACAGGGAGCCATTTTTGCCGGGGATGGCAGTTTCGTTTGGATTCGTGCTTTTCGTCTTCCATCCCGCTCACCTCAGTGTCATGTAGTTTTCAGGCTCTGCAAGCGCTGCGCCGCCGCCGGAGACATGATCGCACCATCTGTTTTTTACCCATGTATCTCCGTCCAAAGACGTGCCGCTCTCGCTCGCAAGCAGCGCTTCCATCTGCTTTTCCGTTGCAAGGCAGGTCACGGTAACGGTGTCGTCGTCCTTCAGCGGCTGTCCGTTCCGGGTGATGCCGGTCAGGGTATAGCTGCCGCCTGCCTCTTTGACCTCCACGGCAATGCCGCTGACCACCGGCAGAGAGCCGCGGTTGAAGGGCACAAACCCGCCCTCGCAGCCCTCCACAAAGGCGCGGACAGTCTCCTTCAGCTCTGCGCCGGTCATGGTGCGCTGGCGGGACATCAGACCGTTGGGCATGATCATGGAAACGGCCATTTTCTTGTTATAGTCTGCCTGCAGCACACTGCCGGTAAAGCTGTTTGCGGTGGCAAGCAGCACATCGGTGCCATAAACGCCCCGCAGCGTGTTCGCCATAACGGAGAAGGAGGCGCTGCCGCCGTTTGCGTGGAAGACATTGGAATAGCTCTTCCCGGAGGTCAGCACGATCTCGTCATCGGCAGGCGTTTCTTCGGCAAGAAGCCGGGCATTGAACGCACGATAAGCCTGCTGTGCCGTGTACTCGCCCGCGATCATTTTGGAGACAACGTCCTTGGAAATGGCAAAGAAATCGTTGGAGGCGATGCGGATATACATGTGGTTTTCTTCCACCACATCGCGCACATCCTTCATGTACTCGGTCAGGCGCAGAGGGACATTCTGGCTGTAGCTCAGCACATCCTGCCCGTCGGCAACGATGCGGCTCTGCGCCTCCTCGGAGAGCATGACGTTCAGCACCTTCATGGCTTTTTCGCGGCGCGCGGTGTCCTGCTCCAGATCGCGGTTCAACGCCACCTGGAAATAGGGGGTGGTCATGATCCACGGTTCGCTGTTCTGGCTGAAGAAGGGCAGGAAGATCGTGTCGATGCCCTCATCCTGAAACATCTTGACACCGGCAGAGCTGCCAAAGTACATGGCAACTTCTCCGTTCCGGAACATCCCGGTCACATCGTCGTAATTCAACGCAAGATCGTCTGCCGTGAGGTGGGTATCCTGAATGAACTGCGCCATCCGCTCAAACGCCCCCGGCCACACGGTGTCGTCCAGACCCACCCGCGCGGTGCTGGCAGGGTCGCTGTAAGCAGTGCGCCACTTGCGCCCATCTGTAGTGGTAAGCTCGGCAGCGGAAAGCCCCTGCAGCGTTTCCATGCAGGTGTAGTCGTAGGTATAATCGGCGGTAAAGCCGCGGATGCCCACTTTTTCAAACGCCTGACAGGCCGAAACGAAGCTCTCGTAATCGGTGGGCAGAGGAATATCGTACTGCTCAAAAAGGCTGCGGTTGACCACAAAGCCGTGGGCATCGGCGCAGACCGGCAGCCAGTTCACGCTGCCGTCCTCGTTTTTGAAGCTGTTGAGGTAGGTGTTGTACACAGCGCCCGCCTCGTTGGTCAAGGCAAGGTTCATCAGGCTGTCCTTCAAGGGAGCCGCATCGTGCAGCGAGAAGCGGCAGCTGGTGATGATATCCGGCAGACCGCCGTTCTCCTGCAAAAACTTGTAAAAATCCAAATCGTTGTTGCCCACGATGAATTCAATATTTACATCCGGCAGCTGGGACTGGATATAGGGCGCATAGTTCTCGTACAGGCTGGTACTCCACAGATACACCTGAATGGTCTGAGCATCCTCCTGCTTTTCCACATTTTCGGCGGTTTTTGTTCCGCAGCCGGTCAGCACAGATAGACCTATCACCAATGCCGCAAATGCAGAAATAAGTCGGTGCAATGTTCTTTTGTTCATCAAATCGTTCTCCTCACAACTCTTGGGCAGCTGCCGTTCTGCACTCCCGAATACCACAAAAGGGCATCGATACAGCATGACAGAACTATAGGATTATTTTACCACCGCCATGATGGATTTTCAATAAAATTTCATATGTTGATTCATAAAAGCAGCGCGTCCGATTTCTTTGCGCCAGTCGATGCAGCTTTTTGTATCAACGCACAGGGTGAGGCGGGCTGCCAGTATTCTTATGTACTGCAGCCCTTTCTTGCACCCTTCTCGTTGACATAGTTGAAGGTATCCTCAAACGAGCCGACACGGACGACCTTTGCAGGAGCGGTTTCCGCGGCAGCTTTGGCCAGTTGGGTTATTTTGCTCCCCGTGGCCCGAGCAGGCCCTGCGGGCCAACATCCACTGCCAGATCTCGCTGGCTCTCAACCGCATCTACACCGAGTGGTACCCCAGCAAGGGCTACACCTTCAACATTACCAACTCCACCAGCTACGACCAGTATTACGTTCACGGACGCACCGTGTTCGATGTGATGGTGCGCATCACCGACGACATCTTCAACACCTATATCCGCAAGACCGGCACCGTAAACCCCTACTACTCTGAATACTGCGACGGTAAATCGGTCACCTGCCCGGGTCTCAAGCAGTGGGGCACCGTGACGCTGGCCAATCAGGGCCGTAACGCCTTGCAGATCCTGAAGTATTACTACGGCAACGACATCGAGATCATCCGCACCTCGAACATCCAGTCCATCCCCCAGAGCTACCCCGGAAGCCCTCTGCGGCAGGGCAGCACCGGAGCGGCGGTGTTCACCCTGCAGCGGCAGCTCAACCGCATCACCAAAGACTATCCCTTCCTCGGCCTGCTGACTGTGGACGGCGTGTTCGGGGCCAAGATGGCCGCCACGGTCAGGGCGTTCCAGAAGCAGTTCAACCTCACCGCCGACGGCGTGGTGGGCCGCAGCACCTGGTATAAGATCAGCTATATCTACGTCTCGGTGAAGGACCTCGCCGAGCTGACCAGTGAAGGCGAGACATTCAGCGGCACCCTCCCGGACGGCTCATGGAACTTCGGCAGCAGCGTCCTCAAACAGGGCTCCACCGGCAGTGAGGTAGAGCAGATGCAGTTCTGGCTGAGTACGCTGGCTCAGTATGAGAGCAGCATCCCCTCTGTCACGGTGGACGGCGTCTACGGCAGCGGCACAGCGGCGGCTGTCCGGGCGTTCCAGCGGCTCTACGGCCTGACGGTGGACGGCATCGTAGGCCGCACCACATGGACCGAGCTGTACGACCAGTTCCGCAGCATCCAGTCCGACAACGGCACCCCCAATGCCTACCCCGGCACCGCCCTGCGCCAGGGCAGCAGCGGCCAGAACGTCCGGCTGGTACAGTTCTGGCTGAAGATCGCACGAACGGTCTATTCCAGTCTCAACAATGTCACCGTGGACGGCATCTTCGGCTCGTCTACC
>OHSX01000895.1_pt1 | contig 11239 bp, 8 predicted proteins | sample 1578861 | NCBI WGS metagenome assembly OHSX01 (sample SAMEA3879530, study PRJEB24766) | human gut metagenome | biome: human-associated habitat; feature: feces | place: USA | collected 1985/1987 | reverse complement strand
CGGCACCTGAGGCGCGGGAGCGTCAGCCGGGGATCCTTCCGCATACCGGATCGCCCGGTCCAATCCGTTTACGGTATCATGATCTGTGAGGGCGAAGGCTCGCAGTCCCTTTTTCATCGCGTAATCGACTAATTCCTCCGGGGTGAAAGTGCCATCGGAGCAGGTGGAGTGTACGTGTAAATCTACCATAATAGTAAAGCTCCTTTCAAAAAATGGATGTCGGCATTACCGGCATCCATTTTATTTGTCTTAGTTCTCGTCGTCCTCGGTCTGTGCAGTGAATACGGTACGTTTTCTTGCCATTTCATCACTTGCCAGATACTCATCGTAGGTAGTGATCTTGTCTACCAGGCTGCCGTTTGGCAGGATCTCGATGATACGGTTGGCGGTGGTCTGTACGAACTGGTGGTCATGGCAGGAGAACAGTGCCACACCGGGGAACTTGATCAGACCGTTGTTCAGTGCGGTGATGGACTCCATGTCCAGATGGTTCGTGGGCTCATCCAGGATCAGGCAGTTGGCACCGCTGATCATCATCTTGGACAGCAGGCAGCGCACCTTCTCACCACCGGAGAGAATACGAACCTTCTTCACACCGTCTTCACCGGCGAACAGCATACGTCCCAGGAAACCACGTACATAAGTGGCATCCTTCACGGGAGAGTAACCGGTCAGCCAGTCGGCGATGGTCATATCGTTGTCGAACTCTGAGGTATTGTCCTTCGGAAAGTAGGACTGGGAAGTGGTAACACCCCACTTGTAGGTTCCCTCATCCGGCTCGATCTCTCCGGCAAGGATCTGGAACAGTGTGGTCTTCGCCAGCTCGCAGCTACCTACGAAAGCCACCTTGTCTTCACGGCCCAGAGTGAAGGAAATGTCATCCAGCACCTTTTCACCGTTGATGGTCTTGGACAGATGCTCCACAGCCAGTACCTCGTTACCGATCTCACGCTCGGGACGGAAGTCAATATAAGGATATTTTCTGCTGGAAGGCTTAATATCATCCAGCTCAATTTTTTCCAGTGCACGTTTTCTGGAAGTAGCCTGCTTGGACTTGGAAGCATTTGCGGAGAAACGGGAGATAAACTCCTGCAGTTCCTTGATCTTTTCTTCCTTTTTCTTGTTGGCTTCCTTCATCTGCTTGATCAGCAGCTGGCTGGACTCGTACCAGAAGTCGTAGTTACCGGCATACAGCTGGATCTTGCCGTAGTCGATGTCGGCGATCTGGGTACATACCTTGTTCAGGAAGTAACGGTCATGGGATACTACGATAACGGTATTCTCGAAATCAATCAGGAAATCTTCCAACCATGCGATCGCATCCAGATCCAGATGGTTGGTCGGCTCATCCAGCAGCAGAATGTCGGGGTTACCGAACAGTGCCTTGGCCAACAGGACCTTCACCTTCAGGCTGCCGTCCAGATCCTTCATGAGAGAGTAGTGGAACTCGGTGCCGATGCCAAGACCGTTTAACAGCATGGCGGCATTGGACTCTGCTTCCCAACCGTCCATTTCAGCGAATTCTGCTTCCAGTTCGCTGGCACGGATACCGTCCTCGTCACTGAAATCTTCCTTGGCATAGATGGCATCCTTTTCCTTCATGATCTGGAAGAGACGCGCGTTACCCATGATAACGGTATCCATAACCACATTCTCGTCGTATTTGAAATGATCCTGCTCCAACACGGAGAGACGCTGACCGGGGGTGATGACGATATCACCTTTGGTAGTGTCCAGCTGACCGGACAGAATCTTTAAAAAGGTGGATTTACCGGCACCGTTGGCTCCGATGAGTCCGTAGCAGTTGCCCTCGGTAAACTTGATGTTGACATCTTCGAATAATGCTTTCTTACCCACACGGTAAGTTACGTTGTTTGCACTGATCATTCTGAAACCTCTTGTTATTCTTCTTATTAAATGTGTTACAAAGTCACCTTTACCATTATACATAAAGTAACGCATATTTCAAGGGAAAAGTGTGATATTTCAGCGTTACCTCGAAACAGGCGCTCAATGCAAATAAAATTTCGGGAGGAAAATTTACCTCAATTTTACCCCCGAAGATTGCGAGAAGCATTCCCCTTTGATAGAATAGAACTATCAACTTGGGAGGTTTTCTTATGGAGACAAAATTAAATTACAAAAGAACGTTTCTGATCGCACTGGCTTTTCTTAGCATCTGTTCTTTCTGGCAGATGTATGACAACATTATCCCGCTGATCCTGCAGAACACCTATCACCTGGGAGAGACTATGACGGGAGCGGTCATGGCACTGGACAATGTGCTGGCCATCTTCCTGCTGCCGGTGTGCGGTATGCTGTCAGACAAGGTACATACGAAGCTTGGCAGAAGAATGCCATTTATCGTGGTGGGGACGATCCTGGCAGTGATCTTCATGATGATGTTGCCGATGATCGATAATGCGGAGAAGGCAAGATGGGCCACCGGAGGGTCCTTCAGTAACCAGGTGTTCTTTTTAGGGGTGCTGTTCCTCACGCTGGTGTCCATGGGACTGTACCGTTCTCCGGCGGTAGCACTGATGCCGGATGTGACGCCGAACCATCTGCGCAGCCGCGCTAATGCGGTGATCAACCTTATGGGAGCCGTAGGCGGTGTCTATGCCCTGATCATGATCAAGGTACTGGTGGGCAAAGGGGAAACACCGGATTACTTGCCGCTGTTTGCCAGCATTGCTGCAGTCATGGCTATTGCAGTGGGAATCCTTGTGATCACTATCCGGGAAAATAAGCTGCGGGAAGAAGTGGAAAAGGCAGAAGCCGCAAACGCAGACACTATAGAAGAAAAAGCGATGGCCGAAGGTGTGGAAGCTGCCGGGGAGATCGAGGCAGTGGGAGACACCGGAGAGGCAAAAGCTTCCGACGAAAAACAGCAGACGGCAAAGACCGAAAGCACCAAGGACATGCCGAAGGATGTGAAGCGCAGTATGTACTTCATGCTGGCGTCCATCTTCTTATGGTTCACCGCTTATAATGCCGTGACCACAGCATTTTCCCGTTATACGAAAGTAGTATGGAAGATGGAGGGCGGAAGCTTCGCCAACTGTCTGATGGTGGCTACCGTGGCAGCCATTTTCAGTTATATCCCTATCGGAAGTATTTCAGCGAAGATCGGCCGTAAAAAGACTATCATGGGCGGTGTCCTGCTGATGGCAGCCTGCTACGGAGCGGCTATTTTCGCCAGAGAATATCACCCCATCGTCAATGTGGCCTTTGCCCTGATCGGTGTGGCATGGGCAGCGATCAACGTGAATTCCTATCCCATGATCGTGGCCATGAGCAGTGGCAGAGATGTGGGTAAATTCACCGGAACCTATTACACCTTTTCCATGGCGGCGCAGATCCTGACCCCGGTATTGTCCGGATTTTTGCTGGAGAAGGTGTCCTATAACACTCTGTTCCCCTATGCGCTGTTCTTCTCCCTGATGGCATTCCTGACCATGACCCAGGTACGCCACGGCGATGTGAAGCCCCAGAAGAAGGAGAGCATTCTGGAGAACTTTGACGTGGACGATTAATAAAATAGACAATAAATCGTTAGAAAATCTTTAGAAATAGCTACTTGAAAATTGCGGGGCAGTGGATTAAAGTAAGATGCAGCAGCTTTTCGCGGAGACTAAGAGGGCGCAGAAAAGATGTATGTGAATCAAAACATAAGATAGAAGGTTGAATTGAGAATGAAAGTTTTAGCAATCATACTGATCGTCATTGTAGTGCTGGCGATTCTTTACTTCCTTATGATCATGCCCCGGATGATCCATAAGCCCGATACGGCCCCTTTTAAAGAATGGCTCTACGCCCACAGAGGCCTGCACGATAATGCAACGGAAGCACCGGAGAACTCCATGGCGGCATTCCGTAAGGCTGCGGATGCGGGCTTCGGTATTGAACTGGACATTCAGCTGACGAAGGACAAGATCCCCGTGGTGTTCCATGATTTTACATTAAAAAGAGTCTGTGGCGGCGAAGGCAAGATCAGTGATTATACCTACGAGGAATTGCAGCAGTTTCACCTGTGCGATTCTGTGGAGAAGATTCCGAAGTTTGAGGATGTATTGAAGATGGTAGACGGAAAAGTGCCTTTGATCGTGGAGTTCAAGATCGAGCGCACCGACCTGTCTTTGTGTCCCCTTGCAGATAAAATGCTGCGGGCCTACAAGGGAATGTACTGCATGGAGTCCTTCAACCCTCTGGGTGTGTGGTGGTATCGGAAGAAACATCCGGATCTGGTGCGAGGCCAGTTGTCCGATGCTTTTCTGAAAGAAGGAGAGTATGTCGGGATATTATATTTTGTATTGCAGAATCTGCTGCTGAACTTCGTGACCAAGCCGGATTTTGTGGCATACAATCATCATTATCCTGAAATCCTGTCTCGGAAGCTTTGCAGAGGTTTGTACCATAATACTGCAGCCGCATGGACCATCAAGAGCCAGAAGGAACTGGACGAAGCGAGAAAACATTTCGATATTTTCATCTTCGACAGTTTTGTACCGGAAGCGGGAAAGTAGAGAAAACAGCATAAAAAGGTCGGTTCCATGCTCCCCAGGAAACCGGCCTTTTACTATATGCGATATGCGAGGAAAAAATATGTATACCAAAGAAGAATTGAAACAGCAGTTACGGAATGTGGGACTTACGGGAAAAGAGACGATCCTGATCCATTCTTCCATGAAGGCCATCGGAGAAGTGGAGGGTGGTGCGGATACTGTGCTGGATGCCTGGATGGAATATTTTGCGGAAGGCCTTCTGCTATTGCCGACCCATACCTGGGCCAATGTGAATGCACAGCACCCGGTGTATGACTATCGTAATACCCCATCCTGCGTGGGACTGCTGACCAATCTGTTCCGGCAGAGAGAGGGTGTGGTGCGCTCCCTGCATCCCACCCATTCTTTAGCGGGGTACGGAAAAAATGCTGCCGAATATCTGGCAGGAGAGGAAGAACGTAACACTCCATGTACCCCGGGAGGAGCCTACGACCGGCTGAAAGACTGCGGTGGTAAGATTCTGCTGGTTGGCGTTGGACATGAACGCAATACTTACATCCACAGTGTGGAAGAGGTGCTGAATGTTCCGAATCGTCTGGCGGCGGAGCCCATGTTATTGACAACGATCCTGCCGGACGGAAGAGAAAAGGAAGTATATATGAGAAAACACTATAATCCCGACCAACCCCATATCTCGGAAGATTTTGTGAAATTGAACCAGGCGTTTCTGGATTGTGGAGCAGTGGAAGAGGTGATGTTCGGAGATGCGAAGTGTCTGCTGTGTGATGCGCAGAAAGTGTTCCGGGTGGTACGGCATGTGCTGGCACCGGATCCGGAATGTCTTGTGACGAAACCGGAGATTTCTGCAGAGCGGTGGATGAATTTTGAATAGCTAATCGAGTAGGCTGGCTCCTACTCGATTTGTATACTTTGTACACCATCTCGCTTAAAAGCTCGATGATGTACATTCGCCAAAATGGGAGCCGTACCGTTTCCGATACCGCTCCCTGAAGTATTTCCCGTTATTTTCCTGCTTACACAAAGTCTGTTTACAGGATTTCTTTCAGATATCTCTCTAACGCATCCTGCCAGGAAGGAAGCCTTACGAATCCGTTCTCTGTCAGCTTGGCTTTGCTCATGCGGCTGTTCTCCGGTCGCTTGGCTTTCGTCGGATACTCGGAAGCCGGTACAGGAGCCACCTCCACTTTCATGCCAGCCTGGCGGAATATCTCGCAGGCAAATTCATACCAGTTACAGATACCTTCGTTGGTAGCATGATAGATACCGTATTTATCCGTCAGGACCATATCCACCAGAAGTCTTGCCAGATCATAAGTATAGGTAGGAGATCCGAACTGGTCATTCACCACTGTGAGATGATCATGGGTCTTGCCCAGATTCAGCATGGTCTTGATGAAGTTCTTGCCGTTGACTCCGAATACCCAGGAGATTCTTACGATAAAATATTTCTCCAGTGTATTCTGTACTGCCAGTTCTCCTTCGTATTTGGTCTGTCCGTATACATTCAGCGGATGACGCTCGTCCTCTGGCTCCCAGGGTCTGGTGCCCTCGCCGTCAAACACATAATCGGTACTGATATAGACCATCTTGCAGTCCAGCTTCTTGCAGACGTTCGCAATGTTCTGTGTGCCGTCCGCATTGACCTTACGGCAGATTTCCACGTTATCCTCCGCTGCATCCACTGCGGTATAGGCTGCACAGTGTACCACAGCGTCCGGTGCCGCCTCTCCGATCACCTTTTCCACGCTGGCCGCATCTGTGATATCCATCTCCTGAATATCCACGCCGACAGCCTCAATTCCGCGCTTTGTCAACTCATTTACCACATCATATCCCAACTGGCCTTTTACGCCTGTTACCAAGACTTTCATAGATTGCCTTCCTTTTCTTTCCTATGCTTGTGGCACAGGTCTCTGAACCGGCCACATACATGATTATAACATTCCCGGCAGACATCAGCAACGAAATACTTCACTTTTATAAATCTGGTGTAAAAAATCCGGGGATGATCCCCGGATCTTTCTGATTAAATTTAAACAGTCATATAGCTTTGCGCTGCCCGCCGGATATCCTCAACGATTCCTTCTGCCTTTTTATCCTCCAGTTCGGTTACCTGCTTTCTAAGTTTCCACCAGTTCCAGCCGGGATGTGCATTTTCCTGCAATTCTATGATTCTTTTCTGGTATTTTCTGCATAATATAAAATAAATCACCAAGAGTAATAAAACACCAATGCCCAGCATTCCGGCTACTGTGTCACCGTAATATCCACTCTTTACTGCCTGTGCAAGCGGTGTCGCTTCATCTTCAATTTGTACGATTCGATAACCTGTCAAAATCACAGGTATGGAATATAACATGCCGCTCATCTCGACCGCCTCCGTTATTTCTTAGTCTCTATCTATAAAGACTACTTATCCATGAAAAACGGCTCACATTTTTCGATATTTTTTTCAGGAATTCCTACCGGTCTGCTTCCGGAAATTTTTATCGCATAAATTTACTTTTTATGGGAAATCCGATATAATGGTGATATAGATTTTCACACGGCTATTTGTGCCGCAGGCGTCACAAACTAGCCCTTATCGCAGAATCAAATTTGAAATTTGATTCGCGATTTCTCCGACGGAAGGAATCGTCTGCAGAATGGAGATTATTATGAAAAAAAGTTTCATACGACATATTTTTGCTGTAAGTATATTGTCCTGTTGTCTGTTATTCGGAGGATGCAGTCAGAATTCTGACGGAGAGGATACATCCTCCGCCACGACTGCTTCCACCTCCCCGTCTGAGACTGTTGCCGCCCTGCCTGCCGATGTTTCCCCGGATTCCGAGTCGTCTGCCATAGAATCCACTTCGGAGGATACCAGGGCACTCACTCTGTCAGTAGTCAATATGTGTGGCATCGAAGTCGGTATGGTAGCGGTCATTGATCCCGTGACCGGGGAACAGGTAAATATGGATTCCCTGTCGGATCAGGAATCGATCTCTATGGAAGCAGACTGGCCCTCCTCTGTCAATGAGTTCCAATGGGCTCTCTACAATACTGACGGTGAATTATGCGTTGAGGGGACAACCGATATCAGCAGTGCCCAGGCCACAGTGACTCTTCTTCTGACCGGAGACGGTAATCTGGAAAAAGTTGAAGAGCTCTTCGAGTAATCCGCTTTCCAAGGTCTAAAAAACGACATCCATCGGGAAAATCCCAATGGATGTCGTTTTTGTTATCTTTTATTCTTCGATATCTCCTGCATTTTCTGCCTGAGCCTTCAGCTTCTTCTCATTGTGCTTCTTGTACATTTCATATCCGGTTGCACCGAGGATCAGAATGATCAGCCACCACCACCAGGACATCTTTGCATGTTCGCTTTCCACAGCTACATCTGCCAGGGGAACTGCTTCGTCTGCAATATTCACTGCTTCTTCTGCCTTAGGTGCTTCCTCTGCTGTCTTCTGGGTGTCTTCCTCAACATTGGCTGCAAGAGGTGCTACCTCATCAGCAATCTGCGTCACGCCCTGTGCCGCTGACTGATTCTGGGTCACTACTGTTGCCTGTGCCACAGGAGCGTTGGCAAGAACTACTGGTGTGATCACGGTTGCTCCGGCATCAGCATTACCGGCGTTGCTACCGGCACCGCTGCCGCCTGCGCCCTCACTGTCACCGCCCGCAGGAGCTGCCGGTGTGGGTGCGGGAGTCAGACGCTCGATCACCTTATCCAGCTCTCCGCCTGCCTCATCCAGGCTGCCCAGAATCTCCTTCAGAGTATCTTCTGCATCCTTTTTGTTCTGTTCAGCCACGGCTAGCTTTCCTTCCAGTTCCTTCAGAGCTCCAAGGTTACTGGTTCTGTTACTCTTCAGAGCTTCGATCTCTGCCTTCAGATCATTGACCTTAGCCTGCGCTGTTTCCACGTCTTTCTGTGCGTCCTGTGCATCCTGTAACAGCTTCTGATACTTTTGGGTCAGAGCCTTGGCATCATCTACGAACTTACGATATTCAGTATCCTTCTGGGTCAGTTTGATGTTGCCCTGAATGTAATTCAGGTTCTGGATGATCTGACCGGTCAGCACCTCTGCATTTGCATAAGTCTCAGTTCTGACAGCAGTATTGGTTGTGGTCTCTCCGGTTTTCTCCAGATAATCAATCTCATAGGAATAGCTGGTATGAGCAATGGTATCGGTATCTGTAGTCTTCACATTGTACACACCGGTTGCGCCGCTTGCTTTTGCCTGTGCCAGTGCTGCATCCTGTACCGCATTCTGTGCCTCCGCTGCGGTGGTCTTCTCATCGGTCTTGACACTGACACCTGCTACATAGCGGATGGTTGCCTTGCCAAGCTTCCAGTCATCCCAGTTAGCGCTGACGAAAATACCGCCATCTGCCTCGACTGCCTTTCTGGCTGCATCTTCCAGTTTCTTGTTCGTAGTTTCTCCATTACCAAACAGAGCCTTGATATCATTCCAAAGAGAACCGAAGGTACTCTGATCGACAGTTTTCTTAGTAACCTTTGCGTAGGTTGCGGATACAGTGCCGGATACGAGGAAGTCAGAATCATCATACCAGTGATCTTCTGTATAGCCGGTTACCTTAAGATCACTGCTTACACCGATCAGGTATAAGTCGTCATCATCGTTAATCTTATTGCTTAACGCCTTCTCCTGCTCTTTCGTAACCTTTGCTACTGCTTCTTCCTCTGTTCTTACACCATAATCCGTCTTTTTATCTGTATGCTTCCATTCAACCTCTTCATCCTTCACATTCACAGTCTTCGTAAAGGTAGGAATGTAGGTTCCGTTACCGGTATAAGTATAATCCGTTTTTTCTGTTCCTGTAACGGTTACATCCTTGCCGGCAGCGTCCTTCAAATCCTTTTCCTTTGCAGCAGCTGCAGCATCTCTCTCTGCCTCTGTCTGATACTGTTCGGTAGAAGTGAATTTTGCATCGGTATAGGTGATGGTGGTCACATCAGCGGTCACGGTCTTGATCAGGTTGCCGTTCTCATCCAGTTTCCAGGATTCCTTCTCGGTAGCCTCATTTACATCAGTATCAACCTCGCCGTTTTCGGTCTTCTGGTTATTGTCAGAAATAATGATACTCTCGGTTCCGTCGTTCTTGATCACTTTCTTTCCATCTACTGCAATAATGGTTCCGTCTTTCAGACCTTTTTCCACTTCGGAAACAGTGATAGTATCCCCATTTTCCTTCACATACTGATCCGGATTGGTCTCCTGCGCCGTCTTCCAGTTTACTTCCTCAATTCGCTTCTCAAAGATCACGATATTGTCCTTGGAAGTCTGTTTGTCATCCATCACATAGTTGTAAAACTTTGTCTGCTTATTACCATTCTCATCGGTATAGGTTACTTCAAAATAATTCTTGGTATTATTGTCTTCACCCTGTCTGCGGACAACCTTAATATCATCGGCAGTGATCTTCTGTACCTCGGGCAGATAGTAGTTCTGCATAATGGAAATGAAAAGCTGATCCTCATTTTTCCAGTTCAGTCCATTGTCTCCCTGGGTCAGAGTTTCCTTATCTGCAATATCCAGAGCACCTGCTGCAGACTTATCCACTGCACCCTTGGCAGCTTCCAGAGCCTTTGCCAGTGCTTCTGCATTTGTCTTCGCTGTTGCCAGCTCAGCTGCTGCCGCCTCAGCGTTCGCATCTGCACTGTTTACAGCCTCCTCATAAGCCTTTTCATAGGCTGCCACCTTCTGTGCTGCCTCTTCATAAGCTGTCTTGGCGGTATTGTACTCCCCAAGCTTTGCATCGAAATCAGCCTGCGCCTGATCCACGGTAGTCTTTACTTCTTCATAGGCAGCATTGGCATCGGTGATAGAAGCAGCATCCTCAATCTGTCCATTTACCTTATCCTGGGAAGCCTGCATGGCATCCTTTGCTTCTGCCGCAGTCTGTCCTGCATTTGCCGCAGCATCAGCTGCCTTATTCAGTTCTGCGTCGGACAGCTTGTCATTGGCTTCCGCAACCCCTAGCGCAGTATCTGCATTCTCTACGGCAGACTCTGCGTCCTTCAGGGATGAACCGTCTTTAACAGTCTTATCCTCTACTTTGGCATTGGCATCCAGAATGTCCTGAGACAGATCCTTTCCCTCGGCATCCTTCACATCTCCGGCTGCCACCTTGTCAACCACTTCCGCCTTCACATCAGCGGCACTCTTTTCGGCGTCCTCTACAGCCTTGTCAGCATCTTTTGCGGCTGCTTCCGCCTGATCGCATGCACCGGCTTCCGGTGTCACTGTAATGTTCTTATCCTCGTTTCCTTCGGAAGAATTCCCCTCTCCTTCTGCTGCCAGTGCAGTCAACGGTGAAGATGCCATCAGCATTGCGGAAATGCCGATCGCCATAGCACGAATCACTTTTTCGTTCTTACTGTTTTTTCTCATATGATTTTTCCTCTCCATTCTATTTTTCAACAATATGTTCAAATAAATACTGCAGCACCTCCGGCGTGAACTTCTTTGCCGAAATAGCTACTTTAAAATTTCCGTCTTCTTGCTCCTCCTGTCTGGTGACATCTGCATACATGATCATCGTATCCGCTACGATTATGATGTCTTTCCCCTTAAGGTCAGGAGATCCGGCCGGCATCGTAAAAGCTATGCCCAGTGGGCTGACATTGCATGTTTCGACAAAAATGCTCTCTCCCGAATCACATACTACGATAACGCTCTTAGCCTGATAGCCAACACGGTCGA
>OHSX01000859.1_pt1 | contig 11558 bp, 7 predicted proteins | sample 1578861 | NCBI WGS metagenome assembly OHSX01 (sample SAMEA3879530, study PRJEB24766) | human gut metagenome | biome: human-associated habitat; feature: feces | place: USA | collected 1985/1987 | reverse complement strand
GTAATCGTTGGACAGCGTCCGGGTAAGACTTATGAGAAAGCAATAGCTGACGGATGGGTACCGGGTGAAACACTGTTTGGCATTGAGGAGGCTTGTGAGAAAGGTACTATCATTATGTGCTTGTTGTCTGATGCAGCCGTAATGTCTGTATGGCCTACTATCAAACCTTACCTGACTCCGGGAAAAGCTCTTTACTTCTCTCATGGTTTCGCTATCACTTGGAGCGACCGTACAGGTGTAGTTCCTCAGAAAGATATCGACGTAATCATGGTAGCTCCTAAAGGTTCGGGTACTTCATTGCGTACTATGTTCCTCGAAGGTCGTGGTTTGAACTCTTCTTACGCTATCTATCAGGATGCTACAGGTAAAGCTATGGATCGTACCATTGCATTGGGTATCGGTATAGGTTCAGGATATTTGTTTGAAACTACTTTCCAACGTGAAGCTACTTCTGACCTGACAGGTGAGCGTGGTTCATTGATGGGAGCTATTCAGGGATTGCTGTTGGCTCAGTATGAAGTATTGCGTGAAAACGGTCATACTCCGTCAGAAGCATTCAATGAAACTGTAGAAGAATTGACTCAGTCATTGATGCCGTTGTTCGCAAAGAATGGTATGGACTGGATGTATGCTAACTGTTCAACTACTGCACAACGTGGTGCTCTGGACTGGATGACTCCGTTCCACGATGCTATCAAGCCGGTAGTACAGAAATTGTATGCAAGCGTTAAGTCTGGTAATGAGGCTCAGATTTCTATCGACAGCAATTCTCAACCCGATTATCGTGAGAAACTGAACGAAGAACTTCGTCAGTTGCGCGAAAGCGAAATGTGGCAGACTGCTGTTACGGTTCGTCAGTTGCGTCCGGAAAACAACTAATCCTTCTTGGGGATTAAGAATAAAAATGCCCGAATACTTGATTTCGGTGTTTCAATGTAGTATCTTTGTAACCGTATCCTGATTTAAGTTCGGGAAGAAGACAATGGGAGGAGTAACGTAAGTTGCTCCTCTTTTTTTTATAACAAAGCATGAAGTTACCGGGGACTCCATAAATCTATTATTGACAAAAAAGGATTAGCCGAAATATCCGGTGTTTACATTAAGTTCTCCGATTTCTATAGTTGAATTTAAAGCAAGCCTATTTTTACCCAGTTGAGAAAATATATTTCTCTAACTGGGAAAATATATTATCTCAACTGGGAAAAAGATATTTCAGTATAAGTCGATGAGTTTTTCTTTCGGCGAGTCTATGTGATGGTATGGATGTATTCAATGAGTTCCTTATAGAACTTGTGGCGTTTCATTGTTTCCGCTTCGCCCAATATCACCAGCTTCATGCGGGCACGGGTGATGGCTACGTTCATTCTTCGCAAGTCATTCAAGAAACCTATCTGTCCGTCTTCATTGGCACGGACCAAGCTGATGAAAATGACATCACGTTCCTGTCCTTGGAAGCCGTCTACGGTGTTAACGGTGAGTAGACTCCGGTAGGGCTTAAGTGAGCCGCTTGCTTTAATCTTATTGCGAAGATATTGCACCTGGGCTTTGTAAGGGGAGATTATACCGAAATCGATCCGCTCTTCTAACACGCGTTTTCCACCTATCCGGTTAATATAAGCTTTTAATTCTTGAAGAAGTAAATCTGCTTCTGCTTTATTGATACGCCCGAATGTTTCTCCTATAAACTCTTCTTTAAAATCCATGTCAGAAGTATCTATCCAGTTGATAGGAGTGTCCCAGTCGAGAATACCGCGGTATCGTATCTCAGGAGCCGCTTGTAGTTCTCCATTATAAAACCACTGAGAGGGAAATTTCATGATATCCTCGTGCATACGATATTGTACTTTTAATAGGGAGACGGTGCTGGGTTTATTGGCAACCACTCTTTCCATCAATGTACATTCGAGGCCTCCACGGGCAGCTTCGTAACATTTTATAGTAGGCGGAAGCTGGCAATGATCGCCTGCCAGTACTACACGGTCGGCTTTGCGAATAGCTATCCAACAGGCGGCTTCCAGGGCTTGGGCAGCTTCATCAATAAAAAGTGTACCGAAGTGACGCCCGTTCAGTATACGGTGATTGCTGCTGACAAGGGTGGAGGCTATGACATGGGCATTGTCAAAAAGATCGGCATTGATTTGTATTTCCAATTGTGTGGCACGATCACGCAGGCGACTCATACGATTGCGGGCGCTTTCACGTTCTTCATAACTGCCCCGATGCTTGCCACCTATTTCACGCATGGCTTTACGGATACTCCATAGTTCAGAATAGGCCGGATGCCCTTCGAAGCGGCGCTCATAAGTGAATGAAAGCATTTTGTCGTTTACCCGGGTGGGATTGCCAATGCGCAGGACATTCACACCACGATCTACGAGCTTTTCACAGATCCAGTCGACGGCAGTATTACTTTGGGCGCAAACCAGCACTTGAGGTTCGCGGTGCAATGTTTCATAGATAGCTTCTACGAGAGTAGTTGTTTTTCCTGTTCCCGGAGGCCCGTGTACAATAGAAACATCACGGGAGTTCAATACTTTGTTCACTGCATTTTCCTGTGTAGAGTTCAGCCAGGGGAAACGGACGGGGTAGAGTTCACGGAATCCGGGTTTTAAAGTTCCCAACATAATATCTCTTAATTCTGCCAATCGATTGCCCTTAGCGCGAATTACATCGGAGAGTGCTTCGAACATAGTGCGGTAGGATGTTTCATCAAAATAAAGCTGCACTCCGAGGTTTTCGGCAGATTGCACTTCCAGTATAGCACCTGCACCGGGCATTGCAACAACCATACGTGTTTCGTTGGCATAGCTGATAGTACCAATGGAATTGAAATATGTGATCTTTTCGTCGTATCCTTTACGGAAAAAACAGACGGGACGCCCGAATTCAAAATTATGTTCTATATCAGTATCTTCCGTATGTGTAATTTCTATTACTAATTGATTCAGTGAATTGTAGTAACTTCGTCCGGGAGTGGCAGGATACCAACAGAGTCCCCGTTTTACCTTACGGGCGATGCCCATGGTTTCAGTCTGTCTTTTGAATTCTTCCTTTTCGAATTCATATTCCATGCGCAGGAGCAGTTCTTGTCGCTGAAGATGGTCTGTTGGAGAAAGGAGGTTATTGCTCATATAAACTAATGATGAATAATGATAAATGATAATTTATCAGTGGGATATGTGGAGTAACTTCATTCCCCTCCTCCCGGGAGGAGGAGAATGAAGATACTACTGTCAATCAACTGCCACCGCTAAATTATCATTTATCGCATAGTTTTTTCGCAAAGGTAATCATTCTTCGCTTTTGCACGAAGAAAAGCTTTAATTTGTTAAACCTTTAATGATTTTAGTTTGTTTATTATATTAATTTGTAATCTTTACAATATTGGAAAACTAAAAATAAATGTGATTATGGTATATGACGTAACTATGTTAAAGGCCTTTTATGCTTCTTATAAGGGGAAAATGGAACACGTGCGGGCTATACTGCAACGTCCGCTGACATTAGCAGAAAAGATTTTGTACACTCATCTGTTTGATGAGAAGGGGGTAAAAGACTACAAGCGGGGAGAAGATTATGTAAACTTCCGCCCTGACCGTGTAGCAATGCAGGATGCAACCGCCCAAATGGCATTGCTGCAATTTATGAATGCAGGTCGCGAACAAGTTGCTGTACCTTCGACAGTACATTGCGACCATTTGATACAGGCCTATAGAGGAGCCCGGGAAGATATTGCCACTGCTACCAAGACAAACGAAGAAGTATATGATTTTTTGCGTGACGTTTCTTCCCGATACGGTATCGGCTTCTGGCAACCGGGTGCGGGTATCATTCATCAGGTGGTATTGGAAAATTATGCCTTCCCTGGTGGAATGATGGTAGGTACGGATTCGCATACGCCCAATGCAGGTGGTCTGGGTATGGTTGCCATCGGCGTTGGTGGTGCCGATGCAGTAGATGTGATGACTGGTATGGAATGGGAATTGAAAATGCCCCGCTTGATTGGTGTACATCTGAAAGGTGAACTAAGCGGTTGGGCAGCTCCAAAAGATGTGATTCTGAAGTTGGCAGGCATCCTGACGGTTAAAGGTGGCACAAATGCAATCATTGAATATTTTGGACCGGGCACGGCTTCTTTGTCCGCTACCGGTAAGGCGACTATTTGTAATATGGGTGCCGAAGTCGGTGCCACTACGTCACTTTTCCCTTATGATGATCGTATGGCTACTTATCTGAAAGCTACAGGAAGAGAAGAAGTGGCAGAAATGGCTGATTCTGTGGCGGGTGATCTTCGTGCAGATGCCGGCATCATGATTGCCCCGGAGAAGTATTACGACCGGGTAATTGAGATTGATCTTTCAAGGCTGGAACCTTATATTAATGGTCCTTTTACTCCCGATGCCGCTACGCCTATTTCTGAATTTGCAGAAAAAGTATTGGTTAACGGTTATCCGCGCAAGATGGAAGTCGGATTGATAGGTTCGTGCACCAACTCGTCTTATCAGGATTTAAGTCGTGCCGTTTCCCTGGCCCGCCAGGTTGAAGAGAAGCACCTGAAAGTAGCCGCTCCCCTGATTGTGAACCCCGGTTCCGAACGGATACGGGCTACAGCAGAGCGGGATGGTATGATAGGAACTTTTGAAAAAGTCGGTGCTACAATTATGGCAAACGCCTGCGGTCCCTGTATTGGTCAGTGGAAACGTGAGACAGATAACCCTACTCGCAAGAATTCTATCGTAACCTCTTTCAATCGTAATTTTGCTAAACGTGCAGACGGTAATCCGAATACGTACGCCTTTGTCGCTTCCCCCGAATTGACGATGGCACTGACGATTGCCGGAGACCTTTGTTTCAATCCGCTGACAGATGTATTGGTGAATCGTGAAGGTGAAAAGGTAAAACTCTCTGAGCCTGTGGGTGAAGAATTGCCACCGAAAGGATTTGCCGAAGGTAGCGAAGGGTATATAGCCCCCAGCAGTGAAAAGGTGGAAATCAATGTGAATCCCCATTCGCAACGGCTTCAATTACTACAACCATTCCCTGCCTGGGAAGGGACCGACTTACTTAATATGCCGTTGCTGATTAAGGCACAGGGTAAATGTACTACAGACCATATTTCAATGGCGGGTCCGTGGCTTCGTTTCCGTGGACATCTGGAGAATATTTCAGACAATATGCTGATGGGTGCTGTAAATGCTTTCAATGGAGAAACTAACAGTGTCTGGAATCGTTTGACTAATACGTACGGTCCGGTTTCCGGTACGGCAAAGATGTATAAGTCCGAAGAAATTTCTTCCATTGTAGTAGCCGAAGAAAACTATGGTGAAGGTTCCAGTCGTGAACATGCCGCTATGGAGCCCCGTTTCCTGAATGTTCGTGTGATCCTGGCAAAGAGTTTTGCCCGTATACATGAAACGAATCTAAAGAAACAAGGTATGCTGGCATTGACCTTTGTAGATAAAGCCGATTATGATAAGATTCAGGAACATGATTTAATTTCGGTAATCGGATTGATGGACTTTGCTCCCGGCCGTAATCTTAAGATTATCCTTCACCACGAAGATGGTACGAAGGATAGCTTCGAAGCTCAACATACGTATAATGAACAGCAGATAGGCTGGTTCCGTGCCGGTTCTGCTCTTAATGCAAGATAGAAAGATGGATAAAATTACAGTACCTTTTATTACAGGTGATGGGGTAGGAGTTGAAATAACTCCTTCTATGCAGGCTATTGTGAATGCTGCCGTGCAAAAAGCATATAGTGGACAACGGCAAATTGAATGGATGGAAGTGTGGGCAGGCGAACGGGCTTTTGAAAAATGTGGCCTGTGGTTGCCTGATGAAACGATGGAAGCTTTCCGTGATTACAAGGTAGGTATCAAAGGGCCGCTGACGACCCCTGTCGGTGGTGGTATCCGTTCACTGAACGTGGCATTGCGCCAGACATTGGACTTGTATGTATGCCTGCGCCCGGTTCGTTGGTATCAGGGTATTCACTCTCCGGTTCGTCATCCGGAGAAGGTGAACATGTGTGTATTCCGTGAAAATACGGAAGATATTTATGCAGGTATCGAGTGGGAAGCCGGTACACCGGAGGCTGAAAAGTTCTATAAGTTTCTGCACGATGAGATGGGGGTGAAGAAAGTACGGTTCCCCAAGACATCTTCTTTCGGTGTGAAACCTGTTTCAAAAGAAGGAACGGAACGATTGGTGCGTGCTGCCTGCCGGTATGCACTTGAGAATAATCTGCCTTCCGTGACATTGGTACACAAGGGAAATATAATGAAGTTTACCGAAGGAGGTTTCAAAAAGTGGGGCTATGAGTTGGCTGAACGTGAGTTTGGAGAAGCTCTGGCTGATGGAAGGTTGGTGATAAAAGATTGTATTGCGGATGCTTTTCTGCAAAATACATTATTGATTCCTGAAGAATACTCTGTGATTGCTACTCTTAATCTGAATGGAGATTATGTTTCCGATCAGTTGGCTGCCATGGTGGGCGGTATCGGTATTGCTCCCGGAGCAAATATTAACTACCAGACCGGACATGCCATCTTTGAAGCCACCCATGGTACAGCACCGAATATTGCAGGCAAAGATATTGTGAATCCCTGTTCTATCATTCTGTCTGCCGTAATGATGCTCGAATACTTTGATTGGAAAGAATCTGCTTCCTTGATAGAACATGCCTTGGAACAAAGTTTCCTTGATGCCCGTGCTACCGCCGACCTGGCGCGCTTCATGCCCGGCGGCGTCTCGTTGTCTACTTCTGCCTTTACTCGGGAGATAGTGGAAAGAATTGAAAAATAATACTAACGATTAAAACGATACGAAAATGAAGAAGGAATATTTAGTTTATAAGCTTTCCGAGGATATGAAGGAAGCGGTTCGGATTGATACCGAATTATTCTCCAAATTTGATGTAAAGCGTGGTTTGCGCAATGAAGACGGCACGGGTGTTTTGGTTGGACTCACCAGAATTGGTAATGTAGTGGGGTATGAACGTGTTCCGGGCGGCGGCTTGAAACCTATCCCGGGTAAGCTGTTCTATCGTGGTTATGATGTAGAAGATATTGTACATGCTTTTGTTAAAGAGAAACGTTTCGGATTTGAAGAAGTGGCTTATCTGTTACTGTCCGGTAATTTACCCGATAAGGAAGAGTTGGCTTCTTTTCGTGAACTGATTAATGATAATATGCCGTTGGAGCAGAAGACTAAGATGAATATTATCGAACTGGAAGGGAATAATATTATGAATATCCTGGCACGCAGTGTACTTGAGATGTATCGTTTTGACCCTGCTGCCGATGATACTTCCCGCGACAACCTGATGCGCCAGAGCATAGAATTGATTTCTAAGTTCCCGACCATTATTGCTTATGCATATAATATGTTGCGCCATGCCACTTTCGGTCGTTCATTGCATATTCGCCATCCGCAGGAAAATCTTTCTATTGCCGAAAATTTCCTTTATATGCTGAAACGTAATTATACACAACTGGATGCTCGTACGCTCGACCTTTTGTTGGTGCTTCAGGCAGAACATGGAGGAGGTAATAACTCCACTTTCACAGTCCGCGTTACTTCTTCTACCGGAACGGATACATACTCATCCATTGCCGCAGGTATTGGTTCGTTGAAAGGCCCGCTTCATGGTGGTGCAAATATTCAGGTGGCTGATATGTTCCATCATTTACAGGAGAATATTCAGGACTGGACAAGTGTGGATGAGATCGACACTTACTTTACCCGTATGCTGAATAAGGAAGTTTATAATAAGACCGGATTAATTTATGGTATCGGACATGCTGTTTATACGATTTCTGATCCACGTGCTATCTTACTGAAAGAACTGGCTCGTGATCTTGCCCGGGAAAAAGGGAAAGAGCGTGAGTTTGCTTTCCTTGAGCTCTTGGAAGAACGTGCTATCGAAACTTTCGGTCGCGTAAAGAACAATGGGAAAACGGTATCGAGTAACGTTGATTTCTATTCCGGCTTTGTTTATGAAATGATTGGATTACCGCAGGAAATCTTTACACCGTTGTTTGCTATGGCTCGTATTGTCGGTTGGTGTGCACACCGTAATGAAGAATTGAACTTTGAAGGTAAGCGTATCATTCGTCCGGCATACAAAAATGTACTCGAAGATACGACTTATGTACCTATCAAGAAGCGATAAATAGGAGTAAAACGGTATAGGAATGAATAAGACTCACCACAGATTACACAGATTCACACAGATTTATTAATCTAATAATCAGTAAAATAGAATCTGTGTCAATCTGTGTAATCTGTGGTGAATTCATTCATAACCCATCAGTAATGAGACCGTTTTTTCTAAACTGTTTGTTCTGATTTATTGATTCTAAAAGCGGTTTTGTAACTAGTTGACTATTAGAGGCGTATAATAACCCTATCTCAGTATGCGACTGAGGTACCCTAAGTATCATACTGAGATACCCTAAGTATGGGACTGAGATACCCTAAATATACGACTATGTCTCATCCTGTTTCCTTTTGTAAGTAACTTTGTACTTGTTTCTGACGTAAATTGCGAACTTATCACTTTGATTTAAAGTTCATTGTTTTTTTAATAATTCGCTAACGTCTTTGTAAACTAATTAAGGGGAGGAAGTTTTCTTTTTCCTCCTTTTTATATATCTTTGCCCGTACTTAAATCGAAACAAGTATGGAACAAGGGACTTTTCAGTTATTTCTTGGTGCAATGAGCATCATCGCACTGTTTGTTTTTATCGCACTTTATTTTGTCAAAGCGGGATATGGAATGTTCCGAACTGCATCTTGGGGCATTTCTATCAATAATAAGTTGGCGTGGATGCTGATGGAGGCACCTGTGTTTATTGTGATGTTATTACTTTGGTGGAATTCAGCACGATATAATTCAATTGTTCCTTTAATTTTCTTTCTCTTATTCCAATTGCATTATTTCCAGCGCGCCTTTGTATTTCCTTTCTTGTTGAAGGGAAAGAGCCGTATGCCGCTTGCTATTATGATGATGGGAATGTTGTTCAACCTTCTGAATGGCTTTATGCAAGGAGAATGGCTTTTTTATCTGGCTCCTGAGACTCTTTATATGCTGGACTGGCTGAAGACTCCACAGTTTATTTTTGGAGTATTGCTGTTCTTCACCGGAATGGGAATCAACTGGTATTCGGATTATGTAATTCGCCATCTTCGTAAACCGGGAGATACGCAGCATTATCTGCCGTCGCAGGGGATGTATCGTTATGTCACTTCTGCCAATTACTTTGGTGAAATTATAGAATGGGCAGGATGGGCTATATTGACATGGTCGCTTTCCGGGCTGGTCTTCCTATGGTGGACAGTGGCTAACCTAGTTCCTCGTGCCAATGCTATCTGGCATCGCTATAAAGAAGAATTTGGAGATGCGGTAGGAAACCGGAAACGTGTTTTTCCGTTTCTATATTAATTTCTCTCACTTATAAATCACAAATCATTAATAATACTCATGAGCAAGTTATTTACTCCTGTAACTTTTGGCCCGCTGACTTTACGGAATCGTACCATCCGCTCAGCGGCATTTGAAAGTATGTGTCCGGGTAATGCCCCTTCGCAAATGTTGCTTGACTATCATCGTTCAGTTGCGGCTGGTGGTGTTGGAATGACTACTGTGGCCTATGCAGCTGTCACCCAAAGTGGTTTGTCGTTCGACCGCCAATTATGGATGCGGCCTGAAATTATCCCCGGATTAAAAAAGCTGACCGATGCTGTACATGCCGAAGGTGCTGCTGCGGCTATACAGTTGGGACATTGTGGCAATATGTCGCACAAAAGCATCTGTGGTGTTACTCCTGTCGGAGCTTCCAGTGGTTTCAATCTTTACTCACCTACTTTTGTTCGTGGCTTGAAGAAAGAGGAGCTGCCTGAGATGGCACGCGCGTATGGTCATGCTGTAAATCTGGCTCGTGAAGCTGGTTTTGATGCCGTTGAAATACACGCCGGACACGGATATTTGATTTCTCAGTTTCTTTCTCCTTATACCAATCGGCGTAAGGACTGCTTCGGTGGATCCTTGGAGAATCGAATGCGTTTTATGGATATGGTAATGGAGGAGGTAATGAAAGCTGCCGGAACCGACATGGCTGTATTGGTAAAAGTGAATATGCGCGATGGTTTTCGTGGTGGAATGGAAATGGATGAGACTATGCAGGTGGCAAAACGCCTGGAGCAATCAGGAGCTCATGCATTGGTACTAAGTGGAGGTTTTGTAAGTAAGGCTCCTATGTATGTGATGCGTGGTCAGATGCCTATTCATTCTATGACTCATTATATGAATTGCTGGTGGCTGAAGTATGGAGTACGAATGGTAGGGAAGTGGATGATACCTACCGTTCCTTTCAAAGAGGCTTACTTTCTGGAAGATGCGCTGAAATTTCGGGCAGAAATAAAGATGCCGTTGGTATATGTAGGTGGTTTAGTTTCGCGTGAAAAAATAGATGAGGTACTGAATGATGGTTTTGAAGCAGTACAGATGGCACGTGCTTTGCTTAATGAACCGGGCTTTGTCAACCGTATGCGTGAAGAGGAGAAAGCAATCTGTAATTGTAAACATAGTAATTACTGTATTGCACGAATGTATTCCATTGAAATGGCATGCCATCAGCATTTGAACGAAGAACTTCCGGCTGGCTTGAAGCGGGAAATTACAAAAATAGAAGCAAAAGGATAATGAAACAGAAACTTGCAGTTATAACCGGAGCGGATGGCGGTATGGGAATGGAGATTACACGCGCTGTTGCTACCGCCGGATATAAAGTCATTATGGCGTGTCGTGATCCTGAAATCGCAGAAGAGAAACGTCAGTTAATAATGCGGGAAACAGGAAATATAGCATTGGAAATAGTACCGGTCAATCTTGCTTCTTTATCTTCTACGGCTTCTTTTGCCAATGAACTTCTTCAGCGTGGAGAAGCTATCACCTTGTTAATGAACAATGCCGGCACCATGGAAACGAGACGTTGTATCACCGAAGATGGATTGGAACGTACAGTAAGTGTCAATTATGTAGCTCCTTATTTGTTGACCCGTAAATTGCTTCCATTGATGGGAGAGGGAAGCCGGATTGTAAATATGGTGTCCTGTACTTATGCCATTGGTAAACTGGATTTTCCTGACTTCTTTTTGCGTGGAAAGAAAGGCGCTTTTTGGCGTATTCCGATTTATAGTAATACAAAATTGGCATTGACTCTGTTTACAATAGCTCTATCGAAGAAGGTGAAAGAAAAAGGAATTATTGTCAATGCAGCTGATCCGGGTATTGTTTCCACAAAAATCATTACGATGCATATGTGGTTTGATCCGTTGACGGATCTCTTTTTCCGGCCTTTCATACGTACGCCTCGTCAGGGAGCAGCGACGGCCATCAGTTTGTTACTGGATGAAGATGCGGGAAAACGTACCGGAACATTGAATGTAAGTTGCCATCCTAAACAACTCTCAGAGAAATTCTTTCATCATGTAAAGATGAAGGAACTATGGGATAAGACAGAAGAAATTGTAGCAAAATGGCTATAATACAA
>OHSX01000857.1_pt1 | contig 11572 bp, 10 predicted proteins | sample 1578861 | NCBI WGS metagenome assembly OHSX01 (sample SAMEA3879530, study PRJEB24766) | human gut metagenome | biome: human-associated habitat; feature: feces | place: USA | collected 1985/1987 | reverse complement strand
TCCGTAAGCCGGAAGTGTGTGCGTCCGGTTGATCTGAATGATCGTCTCGATGATCCTTTGCTTTACGCGTTCCATTCCATAAAGCTCTTCATCCAGGATTCTCCTTGCCTCAACAGGATCGATTGCTTCAAAATAATTGCTCTTCCACTGAATGTTCATCATGATGGACAGCGCTCTCTGGGCATGTCTTCTCTCTTCCGGAGACACCTCATGGGATCTGGCCACCGCCAGATTTCTTCTGGCCCACAGGCGGATGTTTTCCGGCATAGTCCTTCCGGCGCATGTCATGAAATCGGAGATACTCTGAAGGCTGGTAAGCTTCATATCATCGCCGTCTTCCTCTTCGTCCTCCCCCTGTTCCTCTTCTGCGGGAGCACTGCTGGCGAACAGTCTTTCCATCATGAACTGTAAAAATCCATCTTCTGCCGAAAGCTTGGTTCCGCCGCCAAATGCAGTCTCTCGGATCTTGTATACCGCATAGCCTTCTTCCCGGTTTTCCCCGGAAAGCCGGACATTGATGTGATTTTCTCCTAACCATCTGACGAGGCTTACGAATCTTGCATCGATCTGTAAAATATCGGCATAGGCACTGCTGCCCTCTTCCCTGAATTCGAAATTCGTGCGTTTGTTCTGATTGCCGAAGACACCGATAGCATGGTGCTTCCACGGTTCGCTGCTGTTGTCCAGGATCAGGATCGGCTTTTCGGGACTTGCCGCAGCCTCATTGGAACGGAACATGGTATAGGTGCATACGGGATCCTGCTTCTTCTCATTTTCCGGGATACTGCTGAAATCAAATACCGGCATTGTCAGCCTCCTTTTTTCTCGCCTGAATCTTCTCCTCATCGATCAGCTTAAACTGCTTTACCAGATTGGTCATATTCTCGGACTGAGCCAGCAGTTCCTCACTGGTAGCGGATAATTCTTCTGCTGCCGCAGAGTTGGACTGTACGATCTCGGAGATCTGGTTCACACCGCTCTCCGCCTGATTCATGGCATCTGACTGAGCAGCTGCAATCTGGTTCAGTTCCTCAGAATCCTGTGCGATCTTGCGGACGCCTTCCACGATAACGCTCAACGTCTGGGACGCATGATCCACAGCTTCATTGCCGGCATGGATCTCCTCCAGTGTACCGCCGATCAGCTCTCTGGTATTGACAGCGGACTGCGCACTCTGCTCTGCCAGCTTACCAATCTGGTCTGCCACCACAGCAAAACCTCTTCCGGCCTCCCCCGCTCTGGCTGCCTCAATGGACGCATTTAAGGACAGCAGATTGGTCTGACTGGCAATATCCTCGATCTCACCGATGATGTTGCTGATCTTCTCGGAAGTCTCGTTGATCTGTTCCATGATCTCCATCAGATGATTCATCTCGGTACGGCCTTCATCTGCCTTAGCAGAGTATTCCTGTGCCTGCCTGCTGGAATTCTTGGTATGCTCTGCAGTATTGTCTACCATAGAGGTAATATTAGTAATGGTTGCCTGTAGCTGCTGTACGGCTCCGGCCTGCTCAGTAGCGCCCTCTGCCAGAGACTGTGCGGCATCTGCCAGGCTTCCGGCACCCATGGATACCTGGCCGGATACGGAATTTACATTGTACAATGCTTCGTTCATCTTATATTTGATATCTCTCAGGGCTTCCTTCAATTCATCCAGATCCCCTGCATAGAGATCGGGGTAAAGAAATTTTACCGTCCAGTCACCATTTGCCATGGCATTCAGAGCCTGCTTGATATCCTCAATGATCATTCGCAGATTTTCAGCCATTGCAATGGCGGCACGATTCATCTCTGCCACTTCGTCCTCTGTCTTTACTTCCGGGAACTCTGAAGACAGATCACCTGCAGCAAACCCATCCAGTCTGTCTGCCAGCGCTTTCAGCGGTCCGGCGATTCCTTTGGCTATTCTTTTTCCCGCTTTTTCAGATCCCGCAAAGCCTACTCCGATGATCAGAAGGATTACGATAAAAATAACCACACGGAAAACATTCAGTTTGGCTTCCATGGCATTTCCGTTCGTTACACTGCTGTCCAACAGGCTCGTCATATCTGCATAGACCTGCTGGAACACGGGATCCATCTGTTCGCCTGCCATCTGCTGTGCCTGCATCCGCTTAGCAGAATCGGAAGCTGTTCCCAGTTCCAGTATCTGTGCCTCGATCTGCTGATAAGAAGCTACGCCGTCCTTGATCTGCTGGTAGGTAGCTCTTCCCTCATCCGTGATCATGTCATCTTCCAGGGCACTGATATAGGTATCCAGCTGTTCCGCCGTCATGTCATGGGCATTTTTTGCTTTAGCAATCAGCGTATCGTCATCATAGCCGATGGCGGCACGGGTCTCACTCCGCATCTCCGCGATAACGATCATCGCCTTACCGATGTCACCCTGCGCGAAACCGTAATGCTTCAAGGCGTAGGAATACTGATAACTCACGATTCCCATGGCCACACAGGCGATGACACCCGTCATGCTCAGCAGTATCGTGGTCTTACGAAATACTTTCAATAGGCGCTTCTCAATGGAGAGCTTGTTTAAACTGTTAAATCTGTCCGTTCTGTCCATTCCAATGTTCCATCCTCTCTGTAAACTGTGTGTAAAAATCTATCGTCCCCTCATACGGCAATAAATAAAACAGACGCAGCAGCAGGAGATTTTCTTCCCTCTGTTTCCCTTCGTCTTCTCCTGTCAGTCTTTCTTCCATGGCATGTAACAGGTCATGCCATTGTAAGGTAAATTGCTGATTGCGGGTCAGATCCGGAGTATCGATCCATTTACTGACTTTTATCTTGCTGCGGTTCTCCTTTGCACATTCCCCGGTCTGAAGAAAATAGGAAAATCCTCCATTTTCATAATATCTTCCCAGCGGAAATAGCCGGCAGATTCCGGGACGGTACGGGTGAATACTGCATCGACCCTCTCCGTCCAGATACGCACAGGCTTCCTCTGCTCCCTGCATTTTCAGATTCGGTAAGATCACACCGTCCACCACATTGAGCTCCACCGATGCCGCTAATAGCTCCTGCATGCTTTTCCCCATTCCTGTAGTCATCCGGTACACATCATAGGGATCCAGGATAATGGAATTGCCCATGCCGTGACAACACCGGGAACAGCCATTGCAACCACCGCAATCCGCTTTTACCATATCATTTGCTTTATATAAATGACCATCGGATATCTCCGCAAGGCTTACATTTCGCTTCATATCTTCACCATCAGCCTCTCTGTGCCTTGCGTTCCATGATCTCCTTCAGGCTCTCGGTGTAAGGCGCTCTTGCCACACCGTACTCTGTTACGATTCCGGCGATCAGTTCATGATCCGTTACATCAAAAGCGGGATTGTATACCTTTACACCTTCCGGGGCCATGCGCTCCTTATACCACATCTCGGTGACCTCTTCCGCCTTGCGCTGCTCGATGCAGATATCTGCGCCGGTAACAGTAGCCATGTCAATGGTAGATGTAGGTGCACAGATATATACCGGTACACCGTACTGCTTTGCTACCGCTGCTACTACGCTGGTGCCGATCTTGTTGGCCGTATCTCCGTTAGCCGCCACTCTGTCACAACCCACGAACACTGCCTGTACCCAGCCCTTGGACATTACAGAAGCAGACATATTGTCGCAGATCAGTGTGACATCCACGCCTGCGGAATGCAGTTCAAAAGCAGTCAGTCTGGCTCCCTGCAACAGGGGTCTGGTCTCATCCGCAAATACATGGAAGTTATAGCCCTTCTCCTGTCCCAGATAAATAGGTGCTGTTGCAGTACCATATTTTACGGTTGCAAGTTGTCCTGCATTACAGTGAGTCAGGATGCCATCTCCCGGTTTCACCAGTTCCAGGCCAAATTCTCCGATTTTTCGGCATACTTCCACATCTTCCACCCGAATCTGCAAGGCTTCATCATGCAGGATTTCCTTCACTTCTGCCACGGTTTTGTGTTCTTCTCTGCCGGCCTTCACAGCCACGGCATTCATACGCTTCAATGCCCAGGACAGGTTGACTGCGGTGGGTCTGGAAGAATCCAGATATTCCTTATATTCGGTAAATTTCTCATAAAACTTTTCAAAATCTTCGGTCTCGATGCGGTTTGCCAGCAGATAAATACCCAGTGCCGCCGCTACGCCGATGGCCGGAGCCCCTCTGACTTTCAACAGATAAATGGCATCCCAAATTTCCTGTGCCGTATGTAAAGCGATCAGTTCGATCCTGCCGGGTAATAAGGTCTGGTCTATGATGATCACCGCATCCTGTGCTTCATCCAGTGCCACGGTGTCGTAATCGAGAATTGCTTTTTCTTTTTCCATAGATACTCCTTTATATATGTTTTCGTAATTGTCAGATCCTTACGGTATCTTCCCGGTTAATTTTCATGCCGGATAATATCGGCAAATTCTGCTTTCGCTGCCTTGGCCAGATCCTCCGGTGTCAGACGGATCTGAGATCCGATCTTGCCGCCGCTGACATAGATCTGCTCCTGTGTCTTTGCGCTTTCATCGATTCTGGTCACGTACTGCTTTTTCATGCCAATGGCAGTACAGCCGCCGCGGATATAACCGGTAATGGCGTTAATGTCCTTTACGTGGATCATTTCCACGCTCTTTTCCCCTACCGATTTCGCTGCCTTTTTCAGATCCAGCTCCGCCGCAATAGGGATAACGAATACAAAATAATTCTTGCTGTTGCTCACGGTGACCAACGTCTTATAGACCTGTTCATAGGGCAGGGATAATTTGTCAGCTATCTGAAGACCGTCCACGAATTCCTCACACTCGTAGGTGTGATGGGTATAAGGAATCTTCAAAGATTCCAGGATCCGCATTGCGTTGGTCTTTACTTCTTTTTGTTTTGCCATAAAACTACTCACGCCTTTCAACAACCTGCAAACTTTGAGCCGAAGGCACAAATTTGCAGGTGAAAAAATTTTTTTTCACCTTGTTACCCTTGGTATCATTTTATTTTACTATTTTGCTTCCCTCAGCGCAAGCATACAAGGCAAGAAACTTGCACAAGTTGCATCAGTTTTTTGCAGAAAAGAACTCCGCCCGACTCCCGGACGGACCGGGGAATCAGACGGAGTTCTTATATGTTTTTAATCCGTTGTTACGAATTAGTTTGCTGCCTTCTCAGCCTTTGCAGTTTTCAGCTGCTCGGTCAGAGCAGGAACTACCTTGTTCAGGTCGCCTACGATACCGTAGTCAGCCACATCGAAGATAGGCGCGGTCTCATCCTTGTTGATGGCAACAATGAGATCAGACTCTTCCATACCTGCTACATGCTGAATAGCACCGGAGATACCGATTGCAAAGTAAATCTGAGGACGAACGGTCTTACCGGTCTGTCCAACCTGCAGATCCTTGGGCTTCCAGCCATTATCTACAACTGCACGGGAGCAGGATACGGTACCGCCAAGAACCTCTGCCAGATCCTCCAGGATCTTGAAGTTCTCTGCGCTGCCAACTCCACGTCCGCCGGATACCAGGATCTTAGCATCCATGATATCAACGGTATCGGATACAGCCTTAACGACTTCCTTGATGGTTACATATTTGTTGTTCGGAGTAAATCCGGGATTGTACTCTTCGATTACAGCCTTTGCACCTGCGATAGGAGCGATCTTCTGCATAACGCCGGGACGAACGGTTGCCATCTGAGGTCTGTTGTCGGGGCAGGCGATGGTAGCGATGGTGTTACCACCGAATGCAGGACGGGTCATCAGCAGCTGGTTGTGCTTCTGCTCCTGTCCAGGCATAGCATTGATTGGGAAATCACCAATCTCAAGCTTTGTACAGTCAGCTGTAAGACCTGTCTTAACTCTTGCTGAAACTGTTGGTCCGAGGTCACGTCCGATAGCTGTTGCACCAACTAACATGATCTCCGGCTTGTACTCGTTGATTACTGATACAAGAGCCTGTGCGTATGGCTCTGTTCTGTATGTCTCAAGTGCAGGATTGTCTACAACGATTACCTTGTCTGCGCCGTACTCACCGAGCTCTGTTGCAAGAGCCTTTACGTTAGATCCAAGAAGTACTGCAGTAACCTCTGTATTTAAATCTGCTGCTAACTCTTTAGCTTTACCGACTAACTCAAAGGCGATGTCGCTAAGCTTATTGTCTACCTGCTGTGCGTAGATATATACGCCCTTATATTCTTCTAAACCCATTTTTGGTTCCTCCATACTAGATGATATGTTTCTCTTTGAATTTCTCCATGAGATAGTTTACTGACTCTGTTGGATCAAGGTTAACCTTTTCTCCAGCTCCCTTAGGTACCTTGTCAGATGCCTTAGCAATCTTTGTAGGTGATCCCTTAAGTCCAAGATCTGAATCGTCAACATCCTTAAGGTCAGCTCTGCCCCAGACAGTTACCTCTTTGTCAAATGCATCGAAGATTCCGCCCGGTGTCATATATCTAGGCTCATTTAACTCTGAAAGAGCTGTGATAAGACAAGGCATCTTAGCCTTAACTTCGTGATATCTGTCCTCGTACTGACGCTTAACGACTACAGAATCTCCCTCAACCTTGATATCCTCTGCGTATGAGATTACAGGAAGTCCAAGATGAACTGCGATCTGTGGTCCAACCTGTGCTGTATCTCCATCGATAGCCTGACGGCCTGTGATGATTAAATCATAATCGAGATTTCTTAATGCACCTGCAATTGTAGTAGATGTAGCCCATGTATCAGCTCCACCAAGTACTCTGTCTGTTACTAAAACTGCATCATCAGCGCCCATAGCCATTGCCTCACGAAGGATTGCATCAGCCTTTGGAAGTCCCATTGTAAGAACTGTAACCTTTGCGCCTGTCTCGTCTTTGATTCTAAGTGCTGCCTCAAGACCAGCCTTGTCATCTGGATTCATGATTGCAAGCATTGAAGCTCTATCAAGTGTTCCGTCAGGATTGAATTTTACTCCACCCTTTGTATCAGGAACCTGTTTAATACATACTACGATATTCATGTATTTGTTCTCCTTTATTTATTCTAAGTAGCTCTACAGTTATGATAGCTCTCTTAACTATCTGAGTAATGAGCCTGAAATAACCATACGCTGAACCTCTGAAGTTCCCTCGTAGATCTCTGTAATCTTAGCATCACGCATCATACGCTCTACATCGTACTCACGGATATATCCGTATCCACCGAATAACTGAACGCACTCTGTTGTAACAGCCATAGCTGTCTCTGCTGCGAATAATTTAGCCTTTGCTGCATCTACTGAGTAAGAAACCTTAGGGTTCTTAGCAAACTCTGCCTTCTTCATAGCTGCTGCGTATACAAGATACTTAGCTGCATCGATACGTGTAGCCATATCTGCAAGCTTGAACTGTGTATTCTGCTGCTGTGCGATTGAACGGCCGAACTGCTTTCTTTCCTTTGTGTACTCGATAGTTCTCTCTAATGCGCCCTCTGCAATACCAAGTGCCTGAGCAGCGATTCCGATACGTCCACCATCAAGTGTATGCATAGCGATTGGGAATCCTTTTCCTTCAGGTCCAAGTAACGCATCCTTTGGAATTCTGCAGTCTTCAAAAATTAATTCATAGGTAGAAGATCCACGGATACCCATCTTCTTCTCTTTTGTTCCGAAGGAGAATCCAGGTGTTCCCTTGTCTACGATGAATGCAGAGAAGTTCTTCTTCTTGCGTCCACGCTTGTCCTCTGTGATGCTTGTAATAGCGATGATGATGTAAACATCAGCGACCTTACCGTTTGTGATGAAGCACTTAGATCCGTTAAGAACCCACTCGTCTCCGTCTAAAACGGCCTTTGTCTGACATCCCTGTGCATCTGTACCAGCGCCCGGCTCAGTAAGACCGAAAGCACCGATCTTCTTGCCTGAAGCAAGGTCAGGAACATATTTTTTCTTCTGCTCCTCTGTACCGAATGTCATAATAGGATCGATACAAAGTGATGTATGAGCAGATACAATAACGCCTGTTGTACCACAAACCTTTGATAATTCTTCTACACACATAACGTATGTAAGTGGATCACAGCCCTGTCCGCCGTATTCCTTCGGTACCGGGATACCCATGAAACCGGCTTTGATCATTTTGTCAACAGTCACTCTGGGGAATTCTTCGGTCTCATCAACCTCAATTGCCAGAGGCTTTACTTCCTTCTCGGCGAAATCTCTGAAAAGCTGTCTCGCCATCTCATGCTTTTTGTCCAAAGTAAAATCCATGATTTTATATTCCTCCTTGTGAGCTTGCGGCTGTCTTGATCAGGCAGCCGCCTCACTCCTATTATTATTTATTTCGTGTAGTCGTAAAAGCCCTTGCCGGTCTTCTGTCCAAGCTGTCCGCCGCGAACCATCTTTCTCAGAAGGGGATGAGGACGATACTTCGGATCGCCAGTCTCGGATTCCAGAACTTCCATGATAGCCAGTACGATATCCAGACCGATCAGGTCGCCCAGAGCCAGAGGTCCCATGGGATGGTTTGCACCCAGCTTCATAGCGGTATCGATATCTTCTACGCTTGCAACGCCATCTGCATAGATACCAACTGCTTCGTTGATCATCGGAACAAGGATTCTGTTTACAACGAAACCAGCTGCTTCATTTACCTGTACAGGAGTCTTGCCGATCTCAACGGAGATTGCTTTGATCTTTTCCACAACCTCTTCAGGAGTGTTCAGACCTGCAATAACCTCAACCAGCTTCATAACAGGAGCGGGATTGAAGAAGTGCATGCCGATAACCGGACGATCCAGGCCAGCGCCGATCTCTGTGATGGACAGAGAGGATGTGTTGGTAGCAAAGATGCAGTCTGCCTTGCAGATGTCCTGCAGTTCTTTGAATGTCTGCTTCTTGATCTGCATGTTTTCCAGAGCAGCTTCTACAACCAGATCGCAATCTGTGCAGATGGTCTTAACGCCTGTTGTGATCTTAGCCAGAACAGCGTCAGCAGTTTCCTGAGTCATTTTGCCTTTTGCAATTCTCTTCTCAAAGCCCTTTGCAATTTTCTTCTTGCCGTTTGCAGCGAACTCTTCGTTGATATCGCAAAGAAATACTTCATAGCCTTCGGTCTGAGCGAAAGCCTGTGCGATGCCGGAACCCATTGTGCCGGCGCCAATAATACCTACCTTCATGATGTTATCCTCCTGATTTTTTATTAAAAACCTTAAAAGGTTGTTGCCTTAGCAGTTTTTGAAAGGCTCTTTTACTTTTTCCTTATTTTTGTCCAGGAAAAATGCCATGCCATACTTCTGATCTTCTGTCTCGAAGCAGTCACCAAAGAGTTTCTCTTCGATCACGATCGCCTGATCCATATCAACCTGCAGTCCTTCGTTGATGGCTTTCTTGCAGTTGCGGACAGCGATGGGCGCATTTTTAGCGATGCCGGCAGCCATTTTCTCAGCAGCGGGAAGCAGCTCTTCCTGGGGATATACAGCATTTACAAGACCGATGCGGAATGCTTCGGGAGCCTTGATATTGCGTGCGGTGTAGATCAGCTGTTTTGCCATGCCTGCACCAACCAGACGAGCCAGTCTCTGTGTGCCGCCGAATCCGGGAGTGATGCCCAGACCAACCTCCGGCTGACCAAATACAGCATTCTCAGAGCAGATACGAATATCACAGCTCATAGAGATCTCACAGCCGCCGCCCAGTGCAAAGCCGTTTACTGCAGCGATAACCGGGATCGGGAATGTTTCCAGTTTACGGAATACATCGTTGCCCTTCTTACCGAATGCTTCGCCCTCTGCCTTGGTCAGAGTGCTCATCTCAGCGATATCAGCGCCTGCTACGAAAGATTTCTGTCCTGCGCCGGTCAGAATCAGACATCTTACCTGATCCAGATCAACACTGTCCAGAGTCTTATCCAGTTCATCAAGAACTGCAGAATTCAGGGCGTTCAGTGCTTTTTCACGATTGATCGTGATGATCGCGTACTGACCTTTCTGTTCATACAATACGAATTCCATGATCTTCCTCCTGATGTTTTTTTACATAGTTTGGAGAATGTCTTCTCTTATTATGGAATGGCTGCCTGATCCTGGTAACCATCGTCCTGTTCGTGAAGGCATTCTCCGAAAACGGGTGTCTTGCACCCAGAAAATGAACTTAGTCTCTTTCTACTACAGTAGCGCAGCCCATGCCGCCGCCGATACACAGAGTAGCCAGACCCTTTTTCGCATCCTTAGCTTCCATCTCATGCAGCAGAGTAACCAGAATACGGCAGCCAGATGCACCTACCGGATGACCCAGAGCGATTGCACCGCCGTTGGGGTTTAACTGCTCATCTGTAAAGCCCAGCTCCTTCTGTACTGCTACAGACTGTGCTGCGAAAGCTTCATTTGCTTCGATCACATCGAAGTCTTCGATCTTCATGCCGGTTCTTGCCATAACCTTCTTGGTAGCAGCAACAGGACCGATACCCATGATTTCAGGAGCAACACCAGCCAGAGCGCCGGCTACCCATGTAGCCATAGGCTTAACGCCCAGCTCTTTTGCCTTTTCTTCGCTCATAACAACGATTGCAGCAGCGCCGTCGTTAATACCGGAAGAGTTCGCTGCAGTTACAATACCGTCTTTCTTGAATGCAGGGCGAAGTTTTGCAATGCTTTCAGCGGTAGTACCCGGACGAGGGCCTTCATCCTTAGCAAATACGATAGTCTCTTTCTTCTTCTTAACTTCTACAGGAACGATTTCCTTATCGAAAGCACCGGATTCCTGAGCAGCTACAGCCTTCTGCTGAGAGGCTGCAGCAAACTTATCCAGCTCTTCTCTGGTCAGACCCCATTTTTCGCAGATGTTCTCTGCAGTAATACCCATATGATAATCATTGAACGCATCCCACAGAGCGTCATGAACCATGGTATCAACCAGCTTGCCATCGTTCATTCTGTAGCCGTAACGACCCTGCATAACTGCGTAAGGAGCCATAGACATGTTTTCCATACCGCCTGCTACTACGATATCCGCATCGCCAGCAGCGATCATTTCTGCAGCCATGTTGACACAGTTCAGACCGGAACCACATACAACGTTAATCGTAACTGCAGGAGTCTCGATCGGCAGACCAGCCTTGATGGATGCCTGACGAGCAACGTTCTGTCCCTGTCCTGCCTGGATTACGCAGCCCATATATACCTGATCTACCTGATCAGCAGGAACACCTGCACGGTTCAGTGCCTCTTTAATTACGATAGCGCCCAGGTCAGTTGCCGGTGTAGTGCTGAGTGTTCCACCCATTACGCCGATAGCTGTACGGCAAGCACCTGCTAATACAATTTTCTTAGCCATGTCTTTTCCTCCATTTGAATCAATCGCCTAATTTCGGGCTTATTTTTATTTGTTAATTTTTTATCATTGCCCGCTGTGAATATTATAACATAAGGGTGTTTTTAGGGCAATACCTAATCGTAAGCATTTCTGTAGGATTTTACGCAGGGCACAGAGCAGCCTGTTTGGTTCCACGAGTGAACTGGAATAACAAAAAAGACAGGTTTTTCACCTGTCTTCCTTTTCTCATACCTTCAAAACTGAACACTGAAATCCTCTTTTGTATCTTCCACATCCATTCCCAACCTGTCAGGATAAGCCCTCGACCGATTAGTAT
>OHSX01000853.1_pt1 | contig 11612 bp, 10 predicted proteins | sample 1578861 | NCBI WGS metagenome assembly OHSX01 (sample SAMEA3879530, study PRJEB24766) | human gut metagenome | biome: human-associated habitat; feature: feces | place: USA | collected 1985/1987 | reverse complement strand
CTGACTAAAATTTATGCCTAAACAATAAATCCCTCAGGTTTTTACGTTGACCCGTAAATATTTATAGTAGATTTGATTTTTTCATTTTGGCTATATTCTTGATAGGCTTTTTGAAATGTATTATTTAGAGTTTCGTACCTTGCTTTAAAAATGCTTTTAGCATGAATTGAAGCATTAAGTCTGGAATATTCATCATTAAATTCTGGCAAGTGGCAATATTCCATAGCAACGAAAGTGATATATTCAAGATTTTCTTCAGATAGTTCCATCGTAAATAATTATTGGTTTATATGCAAAATTAAAAAAGAAAATCCCACTCACAATAACTGCAAGTGGGATAATCATTTTATAGTAGATTCTTCATTGCATCATCTACTTGTTCATTATCAAATTTACTTAGATATATCTGGGTAGTTTTTATATCTTGATGTCCTAATGCTTGTGATATGATTCCAATGTTTACTCCAGATTTCTTTAATATGGTAGCGAATGAATGACGAGCAACGTATGTGGTCACTTCTGCTGTTATTCCTAATTCTTTAGCAAATGCTCTTAACTCAGTATTCACTTGATGGCAGATTTTATGTACTCTGTTACTTTTCTGCATGGGTGTTATATGGCGTTTGCAATGTAGAATAGGAAATAGGTATTCTGCTTCCTGTTGGTAAGTAGAATATTTCTCAATTATGGCAGAAGCTTCTTTTGATAATAGGAGATTGATATTGCCATGTGTTTTTTGTCGCTGGTAAATCAATCTGTCCTCAACAATGTTTTGACGCGTTAAGTTAGCAATATCCACAAACGAGATTCCTCCACATAAATAGGAGAAAGAAAACAAATCATGGGTAAGTTTCCTAAGTTTACTTTGATTTGTACAATCTGCATTTATAATTTTCAGAATATCATTCTTGGATAAGGCTCTTTTAATAGTTTTGGTATTGAAGTGGCTTAGCTTGTACTCAATAAACGGGTTCTTTTCACGTGCCACTATCTTTGCTTCTATAGCCTTGTTATAGGTGGCTCGTAAAGTACGGAATTGATAACTGAGGGTCGTATCCTTGTTTCCCTTACTTCGCATCCAGTCCTCAAATTTTTTGCAGAAAGAAACATCTATATGGCTGAAAGTATAATTCAGCTTTTTACCTTTATTGAAATTGCGCAGGGTATTGTATGAGTTTAAGTAAGCGTAACTATTACCGATTCTGCCTTTCTGTTTTAAATTTTCGATTAGTGACAGGTAGAATTCTTCAACCGTTTTTGCTTTAATTGAATCTTTCTGTTCATTGATAAGGGAAGATGCTGTGAATTCCTCCTTTTTGAGCTCTTTATCAAGTACCTTAGACTGATATTCCATTTCAGTTTTCAGAATGATTTGTTTGATTTGATTCCTATTGGGACAATTTGTTTTTGGTTGGTTCTTACTAAAGTCCCAGTGTTGAGGATTAACGGATATGCCTAAACTTTTCATTGTACGTTTTCCATCTTTGGCTATTCTTACCATTAATGGCGATTCTCCGTTTGCAAGCACTTTATGCTTGTAGCAAATAATAGAAATTGCAGCTTTCATAAAAAATACGGTTGACTTCTTGGTTGACTTTTCGCGTCAACCACAGCGTCAACCGCTATAGCTATATGAGCTATATAAAAAACAAAAAGCATCGACAATCATCAGATTATCAATGCTTTTTACCAGTCGGGGTGACTGGATTCGAACCAGCGACCACACGCCCCCCAGACGCGTACTCTAACCGGGCTGAGCTACACCCCGAATTGCGGATGCAAAGGTACTGCTTTATTCGGAATAACCAAATATTTTCCGCAATAATTTCTTAGTATTTTTAGTTTACGTTTAAACGCTGTTTGAACACGACAAAACTTATCCCATGGTTTCGCGGTAGAAATCAAGCAGTTCGTAGATTTCCTCTTGTGAAGCGGTCTGGTTGATACGAATGTCACCGATTCCTCCTAAAAGAGTGAAATTGATGACGCCACATGAGGCATTCTTTTTGTCATGCTTCATGAAGTTGTACAGACATTCATAGTCATCGCAGGTGAAATAAAGGCTGCCATAGTTTTCCTTGATGAACTGAATGGTGGTGCGCAACGCTTCTTTCGGGAAATCGCAGCGGATGTGTGACAGATAAAGTTCGCAGACCATACCCCAGGCTACAGCATATCCATGAAGCACCGGATGGTTAGTTTTTAGGGCAAAACTTTCAAAGGCATGTCCGATGGTATGTCCGAAATTCAACGCTTTCCGGATGCTTTGCTCATAGGGGTCTTTTTCTACGATGTCTTCCTTGACTTGCACGGACTGGCCGATAAGTTTCTGCAGCAATGCGTAGTCTATGTGGGCAAAGTCAAATGTCAGCAGTTCGCTCCAGTGTGATGGCTGACTGATTAGACCGTGCTTCAGCATTTCTCCGTAACCGGACAGCAGGTTTGGCATATCAAGGGTTTTCAGAAACTGGCTGTCAATCATTACCTGGTCGGCAGGATAGAAGGAACCGATTTCATTCTTGAGTCCGTTGAAGTTGATACCGGTTTTTCCACCTACTGCAGCATCAATCATGGAAAGCAAGGTGGTGGGGATGTTGATACAAGCGATACCTCGTTTGAAGGTGGCTGCGGCAAATCCTCCCAAGTCGGTCACCATACCTCCTCCTAAGTTTATGAGCAGCGAGTGGCGGGTGGCTCCCCGGTTGCTGAGCTGGTTCCATACATAGGCCAGTGTCTCCAAGTTTTTATGCACATCTTCCGGACCAATGACAATTTGTTCTGCATCCTTCAGCAAGGCGATGTCTTGCAGCAGAGGGAGGCAAAGACGAAAAGTATGTTCGTCGGTCAGGATAAAAATCTTGTCGTATGAATGTGCAGATAACTTCTGGCTGAGCTCCGTATTGAAATTTTGGCAAATAATGACTTCTTGTTTACTCATAAGTGTATTTGTTTTGGTCGCAAATTTAGAAAAAAAGTTAGAAGAAGTCGGATGTTGGCTTACAATTAAGTATTTTTGTGCGAATAAAAAATAATCAAGTTATGAAAGGAATTTTTCCGGCTTCGTGCCGTTTGTTGGGGTATGTGTTACTGTTATTGTCAGTATTTGTTCCGTTATTGATGTATATGTTCGGACAAGTGAATGACGGTAATTTGTTGTATGTGAAACTGGGAATGAAACTGGTCATCTGGATTTCATTGTTCATGGTTTTTCTGGCTAAAACGAAGGATGAGAATGAGGAAGCCTTTGCCATTCGGCGGAAAGCAATGGTGATTTCACTTTATTTGTGGGGAATTTATTATGTAGGAGTATTGCTGAATGCAGCTTATGGAGGAAATTTGCAGGAAGCGGATAATTCAGTAGGTATCGTGTACATGGTTATCAATGTATTCTGTAAAGAGTTTTTGACGCAGAAAGCAAAGATTGAAAAGAATTTCCGACAAAAATGAGTAAAAAGTAAGAGTTGGGGATTAAACCTTTTTTGTTGATAATTGTCAAAGGTACAATTAATCAACAAGGAAGAGATAAAGGCAATGAAAAAAGTTTTATTGGGATTGCTGCTGATGGTGGGGGTAACCATTTCTGCTTTTGCACAAAGCAGCGGCAGCCGTGGAACCGTAACAGGGACGGTTCTTGATGAGGGGGATAAATCGCCTGTCATTCAGGCTACAGTACAGCTCCTTTCCGTGAAGGATAGTTCAATGGTAGTGGGAAATGTGACAAATATGGATGGACATTTCTCACTGTCAGTACGTCCTGGAAAGTATTTGCTGAAGGTTTCATACATTGGATATACTCCGTTTTACAAGCAGGTTGCGCTGACGCGTAACAATCCGCGTTTGAATGTGGGCAAGGTGGAACTGGTTTCGGATGCCATTATGCTGGCAGAAGCTGTTGTGGTGGCTGAGGCTCCGGAGGTGACGGCGGTGGCCGATACACTGGTGTACAACAGTTCTGCCTATCGTGTGCCTGAAGGTTCGGCTTTGGAGGAACTGGTGAAGAAGCTTCCGGGGGCTGAAGTGGATGAAAACGGAAAAATCACGATAAACGGGAAGGAAATCAAGAAAATCATGATTGATGGAAAAGAATTCTTTGCCGATGACCCGAATATTGCCATGAAAAATCTTCCGGTAAATATTATTGATAAGGTGCGTGCGTATGATAAACAATCGGACTTGGCCCGTGTGACAGGTATTGATGACGGCGAAGAAGAAACCGTGCTCGACCTGAGTGTGAAGCCGGGTATGAATAAGGGATGGTTTGGTAATGCGGACGTAGCAGCCGGAACGGAAGACCGTTACAGTGGAAAAGTAATGTTGAACCGATTCATTGGAGAGAATCAGTTTACGATGATTGGTTCAATGAATAATGTGAATGATAACGGCTATCCGGGAGGAGGCGGTGGCTTTCGTTGGGGAGGACAGAACGGTCTGACCAGCATCAAGATGGGTGGTTTCAACTTTAGTACACAGAGTGAGAAACTGGAAACAGGAGGTAGTGTGAATTATAACTACAAGGATGCGGACATTATCAGCAAGCAGGCTTCGGAAACATTCGTTTCTTCGGCTACCAGCTCTTTCAAGAATGCCCAGAATGCTAATCGCAATAAGACTACTTCGCTTACGGCAGATTTTCGTATTGAGTGGAAACCGGATACTATGACAACGGTGATTTTTCGTCCGCGTTTAACATACGGAAAGAATGATAACAGGAGTGCGACAAATTCTTTTACATTCAGCCAGGATCCGGAACATACAACCGACGAAATTTTGAGTGCAGCCGACAATCTTTCATCTTTGATTCCAGAAGAAAATATTGTCAATACAATTGCGCGTAACAGTCTGCAGAAAGGAGATAACTTTAATGTGGGAGGTTCGGCCATGGTTAACCGTCGTTTGGGAAAACCGGGACGTAATATTACTTTCCGTGGCTCCTATAATTACACGAACAGTTCGAGTGAACAGTTCTCGGTGTCTGAAACGGACTATTACCAGAAAACAGAGGAGGAACGGCTGGAAATTTTGAACCGCTATATTTCTACGCCTACTTTGAACTATAATTATGGTGCACGCTTTACTTATAGCGAACCGATATTTAAGGGTGGCTTCTTGCAGTTCAGTTATTATTTCCAGTACAAGCGTTCAAAGAGTGACAATTCCACCTACACAATGCCGAATGACTGGGAGATAGCGCAAGGTTATGGAGGAGATAATGTGGGAGTGCTGGATGAAAAGAACAGCAAGAGTGCACAGTACACATATTACAATCATCAGGCAGATGTTTCTTTGCGTTGGATTCGGGAAAAAATGAGTTTGAATGCAGGTGTTTCTTTCCAGCCGCAGAAATCGAAATTGTCTTATAAGAAAGACCAGTTGGATACGGTGGCCGTACGAAACGTATTCAACTTTACTCCGACATTTGATTTCCGTTATAAATTCTCGAAAACAAGCCAGTTGAGAATCAACTACCGCGGAAGAAGCTCTCAGCCAAGCATGACGGATTTGCTGCCTATTGAGGATACGACCGACCCGTTGAACATTCGTCGGGGAAATCCGGGGTTGAAACCGGCATTTACCAACTCGTTCATGGCTTTTTACAATACATTTGATACAGAGAAACAGCGGGGTATCATGACGCACTTCCGTTTTGAAAATGTATTGAACAGCATTAGTAATCGTAGTACATACGACCCGCAAACCGGTGGAACGGTAACCATGCCGGAGAATATCAATGGCAACTGGAACTTGTTTGGTATCTTGGGTTCTAATACGGCTTTGCGTAATAAGAAGTATACCATCAATACCTTTACGATGGCCCGTTATAATAACATTGTGAGTTATATGAGCGATGCACAGGCTGAGAATGTGTCAGATAAGAACAAAACCCGTCAGTTGTCTTTGAGTGAACGCTTGAGAGGTACGTATCGTAATGACTGGTGGGAATTCTCTTTGAACGGTTCATTGGCTTATACGCATTCGCGAAATAGCTTCAAGGAAGAGAATAATATGGATACCTACCAGTTCTCGTACGGAGCAAGTACCAATGTACGTTTGCCCTGGAATATGTCAATTGCGACAGACATCTCTCAGAACTCACGTCGTGGATATGCGGATGCAAGCATGAACCGTGATGAGTTAATCTGGAATGCCCAGCTTTCGCAAGACTTCCTGAAAGGAAATGCAGCTACGGTCAGCATTCAGTTCTATGATATTCTGCGTAATCAGAGCAATATCAGCCGTGTAATCAGTGCGGCTATGCGAAGTGATACGGAATACAATGCGATTTACAGCTATTGCATGGTACACTTTATTTACCGTCTGAATCTGTTTGGTGGAAAAGGTGCCGGCCCGAGAATGGGTGGTCCGGGAAGAGGACCTGGATTTGGTCCTGGCCCGGGACATGGACCTCGCAGATTCTAAGGCTGAACATATATACCGCAAAAGTCAATTTCACTTTTGCGGTATTTTTTTTGCCTTTTTCCAAATTACTCGTAATTTTGTTGAAAACCAAGTTGTAAGATGGACATAGCAGTCTGGAATAGCATCTTTGTAGCCGTAATCTACTTTCTTTATTTTGCGGTAATACTGACAACTATCTTTGTCGTGATTCTTGACAATCGTAGTCCGGTAAGGACTATGGCATGGATTCTAGTTCTCTTTTTCCTTCCTGTAGCCGGATGGATTCTGTACTTGTTTTTCGGGCGTAGTACGCGTAAGGAACATCTTATCAGTCGGAAAGGGTACGCTCGCTTGAGCAAGCGCCCTATGGCGGCCTATCAGGAACAGCCGTCCGTAATGGCAGAACATGGCAAGCAGCGTTTGATGGATTTCTTTTCACGCGTAAATAATGCGCTGCCTTTCTCCGGAAATAGAGTTACAGTTTATACGGATGCTGTTTCTATGTTATCGGAATTATTGAAAGATATTTACAGAGCTCGTCATCACATCCATCTGGAGTTTTATATTTTTGAGGATGATGCGGTAGGTCGGTTGGTTAGGGACGCCTTGATTGACCGGGCTCGTGACGGAGTGAAGATACGGGTGCTGTATGACGATGTGGGATGCTGGAAAGTGCCTCATGATTTTTATGAACAAATGCTTTGTGAAGGCATAGAAGTCCTTTCGTTCCTGAAAGTCCGTTTCCCCAGATTTACCAGTAAAGTGAATTATCGCAATCATCGGAAGATTGTGGTGATAGATGGTTGTGTGGGGTTCATAGGTGGAATGAATCTGGCAGAACGTTATGTGAAGGGATTGGGAAAAGGAAATTGGAGAGATACCCATGTCAGACTGGAAGGAAAGGTGGTGTACGGATTGCAGACGGCTTTTCTTACTGACTGGTATGCCATTGATCGCACCTTGCTCACTTCAGCAGAATATTTCCCTCCGATTTCGGTGAAGGGAGGTGTGCTGGGGCAAATTGTGACTTCCGATCCGGTAGGTGAGTGGAGGGATATTATGCAAGGACTGATGATGGCTATCTGTTCTGCCCGGAGATATTTTTATGTGCAGACTCCTTATTTCTTGCCGAACGAGGAAGTGATGACTGCTTTGCAGACAACAGCATTGGCTGGGGTTGATGTGCGGCTTATGCTTCCTAAAAGAGGGGATACCTGGCTCATTCATAAAGGTTCGCTATCTTATCTCTCGGAGATGATGAAGGCAGGGGTGAAAATTTACCTCTACAAAAAGGGATTTCTGCATTCTAAGTTGATGGTGTGTGATGACGAATTGTCTACGGTGGGCTCTACGAATATGGACTTTCGAAGTTTTGAGCATAACTTCGAGGCCAATGCCTTTTTTTATGATAAGGAAACGGCTATGACTTTAAAAGAAATATTCCTGGCCGATCAGAAGGATTGTTTTCTGTTGTCAGCCAGGATTTGGGAAAAACGTTCTTGGAAAAATAAGATTACTGAATCGGTTGTGCGTCTTCTTGCTCCTTTACTCTGAAAAAGGAAAAGTTGACACTTCCGTAGTGACGGTGCTCGAAAAAGCAGGGATGATTCTCAAAGTTGAGGTCTTTTCCATGTTCCAGAACGAAAATACCTTCCGGCTTGAGCAGGTTGTACTGAAATATCAGGTCGGGTATGCTTGCCAATTCTTTCAGGGCATACGGAGGGTCAGCAAAGATAAAATCGAACTGCAGGCCGCATTTCTCGATGTATTTGAATACATCGGCTCTTAAAGGGATGCACTTGTCCGTTTTGACCTCGCGCATGACTTTGCTGATGAAGGCATGGTGCTGCGGGTCTTTCTCTACGGAGATAACCTGATCGCATCCTCGTGACACAAGTTCTATACTGATACTGCCCGTTCCGGCAAACAAATCGAGTGCTGTAATTCCATCTTCAAAGTCAATGTAGTTGTTGAGCACATTGAACAGATTTTCTTTGGCAAAGTCAGTTGTAGGACGTGCCTTGAATGTGTGGGGGACGTCGAAACGTCTCCGTTTGTATATTCCGCTTATTACTCGCATGAGATTAAAGATAGCATGTCAAATGAAATTTCTTTGATGCGGCTCATTGCTGAGTCGTTAAATTCCATCTGAGGATTAATGATGAATAGTTTTCGTATGTATTTTTTTAGTCGCAATGGCAATTCTTCCCATTGTGGAACCCGATTGTTTCCACAAATGTATAACTGGTCATCTTCTTGATTGTAGCCAGCCTGCTGCCAGATGTTCAGCAGATAATAGCATGAATCATTCAGGCCGGAAATGGGGTAAGTGTTCAGTAGCTGTAGTTTTTCTTTTTCGAAAGCTATCACTTCTACACTTTCGGGATGGAAGATGGCAAATAATTTACGGCAGTCACTCGGTTTGACCTTATGTGCAAGGTACTCAGTAATTGGACTTACGGATGCAAACAAACGGGCATTGGGGAAATGCTCTGTCAGAAACAGATGGGTGAGCTTGTCCAGTCCAAAAAGAATGACGAGGTTGCTCTTCCCTAAAATATTACAAAGTACGACTTCGTTATTTTGTGGGGGCAGGTTCTGATAGAACAAAAGGTCGGTCTGTTCGTCTTCATACAATTCCAACGGGAGTGTAGTGTAACGTGAAGTATGAATAAGGATATTAACCTGCTTGAAACGATGCTTCAGTTCTTCTGTTTCTGTCAAATAGGCTTTTACATTGGCAGCCATTGAGCGCTGTGTATTGACTGGTGAGGAACTGAAATATACTTCCTCCGATTGCTGAGGGTGATAGATAGAAAAAGAAAATCCATCCGTACTCAGACGGATGGATAATATATACTGTCCTGATTTATTAAAATCAATAGGTTGGGCCATAGGATTATTCCCAGTTTCCTGCATTGTTGTTCGGCTGTTCGATATCACCAACTCTCAAACCGCAATATTTACCCAATTTTGACTGCATGTCTTTCAAGTTGATCAATTCCTGGCTGTTCAAGTCACCCAAGTATACATCGTATGCAACCTGTGCCTGGAACAAGTTCAGAGGAGCACCAGATTTTGTAGTATCCTGACGGATAGCCATTTCAAATTTAGCTCCGTTTCCGTAAGGAACGTATGCCAAAGAGTCCGGATTAAATCCTTTTGCAAAGATAGTATCCATTACAGCTACCCACATTGTATCACGACGGAAGTTCTGTAAGCCTTCTTTTTCAACTTCGCTCCAGTTTCCAGTTTTCTTAGCCTTGTTAATCAAGTCCATAGCCTTCTTTTCTGTCATACCGTTGTTCAACTGATCATCTGTCAATGAACCCACTTTCATGATGAAAGGAAGTTTAGCAGTCTTTACGAAAGTAATCAGACTGTCGAAGTTTGCTGTATAAGCACCGTTATGAACGGTACGATATTCCTGCTGAGCCTTACGGATGTCAATCAGGCGGGCAATAATTGCTTTTTCTCTGGTTTTTTTCGCATTGTCAAAGTTGATAGGGCCCATAATACTGCCATAGCATATATATACCAAGCAGATAACGCAGGCGGCTAACACAAGATTAAGAACTGTTTTCATGATAATATTGTTTTTTTAGTTTATATTCGTAGCGCAAAAATAAGTAAATTAGTTGAACCACGTCAATCTTACGTAAACTTTTTATACTGGCATTATGTTAAATAATGATTTATCGCAACAAATTAAGCGAAATTTTCCTTATAAACCAACAGAAGAGCAGGAAAATGCGGTGAAAAGTTTTGCCGAATTCCTGTTTTCACCTTCTGCAGACAGTGTGTTTCTGATGAAAGGTTATGCCGGCACGGGTAAGACTACATTGACATCTGCATTAGTTCGTACGCTTGATTCATTGCAACGGAAAGTGATTTTGTTGGCTCCTACAGGAAGGGCAGCCAAAGTCTTTTCCGGATATGCGGAACATCCGGCTTATACGATTCATAAGAAGATATATCGGCAGAAAGTTTTTTCGAATGAGACGGATAATTTTGTAGCTAATCAGAATTTGCACCGAAATACGCTGTTCATTGTGGATGAAGCTTCCATGATTGCGAATGAAGGACTTTCAGGCGGCCATTTTGGTAGCGGACGTTTATTGGATGATCTTGTTCAATATGTATATAATGGATTGGGGTGCCGGTTGATGTTGATTGGAGATACAGCACAGCTTCCGCCTATAGGTGAGGAAGAGAGCCCGGCGCTGTCTGTAGCGGCATTGCAGGGCTATGGACTGGAGGTGACTGAGTGTGTGCTTACAAAAGTGGTACGACAAACTGAAGGTTCCGGTATCTTGTCGAATGCGACTGCCTTACGTGAAAGGATTGTAAACGAGGACTTCTTTGAATATCCTAAAATCAGTTCTAAGAACTATCCTGATATACGTATCCTTCCTGGAAGTGAACTGATTGAAGCTATTGACGAATGTTATGGTCATGTGGGGTTGGATGAAACGATTGTTATCTGTCGTTCCAACAAACGTGCTTCTCTATATAATAAAGGTATAAGAAATACGGTACTGTACAGAGAAGATGAACTGAATACTGGAGATATGCTGATGGTGGCCAAGAATAATTATTTCTGGGGAACAGACTGTAAGGAACTTGATTTTATTGCAAATGGAGATGTGGCAGTGGTACGTAGGGTACGGCGTGTTCGGGAAATGTATGGTTTTCGCTTCGCAGATGTAGTGCTTGCTTTTCCTGATTATGACGGGATTGAACTGGAAGTAAAGATTTTATTGGATACCCTTCATTCGGAACTTCCTTCATTGTCGAAAGAGGAAAATGATCGTTTGTTCTATACCGTATTGGAAGATTATGCCGACCTACCGACCAAGCGGGAACGAATGAAAAAAATGAAGGAAGATCCTTATTACAATGCGTTGCAGGTAAAATACGCGTATGCTGTTACATGTCATAAAGCGCAGGGTGGGCAGTGGAAAAGAGTCTTTCTTGATCAAGGCTACATAGCGGAAGAAATGCTCTCACCCGATTATTTCCGCTGGTTGTATACTGCATTTACCCGTGCTACAGAGTTGTTGTATTTGGTAAACTGGCCAGAAGAACAGACGGAAAAATAATGTAGACTTTTTATGGCTGTATAATAGTCTGTGGACTGCCGGCAATGTTGTCCTAAACGATTTATAGGTACGATGAATATGAGGTTGTTGTAGATAACAACCCCTTCAAAGCTT
>OHSX01000851.1_pt1 | contig 11625 bp, 9 predicted proteins | sample 1578861 | NCBI WGS metagenome assembly OHSX01 (sample SAMEA3879530, study PRJEB24766) | human gut metagenome | biome: human-associated habitat; feature: feces | place: USA | collected 1985/1987 | reverse complement strand
GGGATGCGACAAAGCCTTGTCAAAATTTTCAATCAGCGCATCAATATTATCCGGATGCTCTGGGTTTTCTTTCATTTTCACATAGCGTTCCCTCACAGACTGTGGCATTTTGCCCTGACACATATATTCTCCTACAATAGTGTTGCTTGAATCAATGGCGCTTTTAACATTGCCAAGAATCTTTTGAAAATATGCATCACTTCCACCAAAACCGGCTGTTCCGAAAAGAAAAATCCGTCGGTTTTTTAAAGTTGATAACAGAGTTAGTGTCTCGTTGTCAGCATTTCCCTTATCTGTCCAAAATCCGATATACAATAATTCTGATGATGGTACTGGTGTCTTGATTGCACCAAAATACTCACAGTCATTTTGGGGCAGCGTTTTATGGATCGCATCGGCAAGCTTCTTTGTATTACCTGTTAAACTGCTGAATAAAATCGAATATTGATCTGTTTTCATATGTTATCGTCTCCTTATATAAAAGTTAAATCACTGGATGAACCTGCTTCATGAGAACGCAATTTGGCAGATCCATCACATCATGATATTATCATAATCGTAAATACCTGTCTATTTGATTGAAGTTTTGTACTTCAAAAAGAACTATGTATTTTCTTAGTATTATTGGAAAAATTAAGTTTATGGGTTATAATAGCAATCAGACGAATTACGGGGCAGACTTTATAAAATAAGACAGTAATCATGCCTCACAGAGACGAAGGAGGGCGTAAAAATGCCAGAAAACAGCAGTTGCAGCAGTGCATCTACATGTAGCAGGGAAAGCTGCGAGGGATGTCCAAGCAAGGCAAAAGGCGGAAGCGGAATTGCCAAAGAGCCAATGAACAAAGCTTCTAATGTAAAAAAAGTGATCGGTGTTGTCAGTGGTAAAGGTGGAGTTGGAAAATCATTTGTGACATCTTCCCTTGCATGTGCCATGAACAAGGCTGGATATAAAGTGGGAATTATGGATGCTGATATTACAGGACCGTCCATTCCGAAAATGTTCGGAGTACATGGACAGGTTTACGGTACAGAGGATGGCATGGTTCCAATGGCTGCAGAGAATGGGATCAAGATCATGTCCGTCAATCTATTGTTAGACAACGAAGAAGATCCGGTCATCTGGAGAGGACCTGTCATAGCAGGCGTTGTAAAACAGTTCTGGAACGAGACAGCATGGGGCGATATAGACTATCTATTCGTTGATATGCCACCGGGAACAGGAGATGTACCTCTCACCGTATTTCAGTCCCTCCCGGTAGATGGAATCGTAATCGTCACATCACCACAGGAGCTTGTCAATATGATTGTCAAAAAGGCCTACAACATGGCAGAGGCAATGCATATCACAGTGCTTGGTGTGGTAGAAAACTTCAGCTATCTCAAATGCCCTGACTGCGGCAAGGAGATAAAGCTTTTTGGAGAGAGCCATATAGACGAGATTGCCAAAGAGCTTTCAGTACCGGTACTTGGCAAGCTGCCACTCGATACATCATATGCAGCTATCGCCGATAAGGGTGATTTCTACAGCATAGAAAACGACCACCTCGCAAAAGCAACCGAAGTACTTGAGCGCATTTAAATATTTCGTAATGAAGCAGGCATATATCCGCCGGGTGCGGTATATATGCCTGTATTTAATAGAAAACCTTCAAGCATAATTCGTACAGAATCTTAACAGCGCAGCGTAGCGAAAACGAGAGTCCGTGTGCACCACGACCGGGCGGAGCTTACGGCCCGAACCAATTAAAAAAGCCACCCCAGGCATAACACCCGGTGTGGCTTTAAATCATGTATTATGAAATTATGTGAATCACCTAATGTGAATCAACACTGCTATATTGCAGAACAAATCTACTCGCAAAGCTTAGAAAACTCATCCGCAACAAACTGAACCTTGGTTCCGATAATAACCTGAACAGAATTCTTGCCAGGCTTCATAACGCCTGCAACACCTGCAGATTTAATCTTCTTGTCATCAACCTGAGTGATATCCTTAACCTCAAGTCTAAGTCTTGTGATGCAGTTATCAATGCTTGCAATATTGTCTTTGCCACCGCAGCCCTCAAGAATAGTCTTTGCTACTGCTGTGTAGTCATTGTTAGAAAGCACTGCCTTCTTCTCTGCCTCGACATCATCGTCCTCTCTACCAGGGGTCTTAAGATCCCATTTCTTGATAGCGAAATAGAATACAATGTAGAATACGATAAAAGCTGCGATTCCAAGAGGAATGATGAGCCATGTCTTTGCTGCAGCCGGAAGTGAAGATGAGAATAATAAATCCATCGCACCGGCTGAGAATGAGAAGCCTGCTCTAAATCCAAGAGCTACTGTAATCATTGTGAAAATACCATAAAGTAAAGCATAAATCACATAGAGAACAGGAGCAAGGAACATAAATGCAAACTCGAAAGGCTCTGTAACACCACAGATAAATGCACAGATAGCTGCAGAAGCAAGGATACCGATGGCAGCCTTTTTCTTAGCAGTCTTTGCACACTTAACCATAGCAAGTGCTGCACCAGGAATACCAAACATCATACATGGGAAGAAACCTGACATGTACATTCCGAGGCTCCATGAAACATCCTTTGATGTCTCGCCTGCCCAGAAATGTTTGAGGTCTCCAAGTCCGATAGTATCGAACCAGAATACATTGTTTAATGCGTGGTGTAATCCTGTAGGGATTAACAGACGGTTCAGGAATGCATAGATACCTGCGCCGACTACATCAAGACCAACGATTGCTTTACCGATAGATACAAGAGCACCGAAAAGTAATGGCCATACAAACAGTAATACTACAGATGCAAGGATTGAAACAACACCTGCGATAATTGCTACGCAACGCTTGCCACTGAAGAATGACAGCCAGTCAGGAAGCTTTGTATCCTTAAATCTGTTGTAACACAAAGCACCAATAATACCGGCTAAGATACCGATAAATGGGTTTTCAATCTTGTCGAATGCAAGTGTCTTTGTAGCGCTGTCAGCGATAGATGGCATGATTGTGGTAACAAAGCCTGTAGACAGGAGTGTTGTCATCATCAGCCATGAAGCTAAAGCTGCAATACCGCCGGTACCGTCGTTCTTTTCCGACATACCGACACCAACGCCGATTACAAAAAGGATGGCCATGTTGTCAATCAGAGCGCCCCCTGCTTTAACTAAAAACAGACCTATTAAATTACGCACTCCCTCGATGTCACCACCCTGCATGGTTGCAGGACATAAAAAATATCCAATACCCATGAGGATACCACAGATAGGAAGTACTGCTACGGGAAGCATTAACGCTTTACCCAGTTTTTGAAGAAACTTCATACATTTCTCCTCCTTTACATTATACTAAACCGGAACAGTTCCGGTCAGTTTCATTAGTTGATACGGACGTACCGCTCTTAAGAGATCTGGAGCACGTCCTCGCCGGGAGATACCTCTCCCTCCTTCAGAATACTGATCTTTTTATATTCATCGGTATTGCAGACCAGAACCGGAGTGATGATATGCAGTCCGGCTTCCTGAATCTTCTCCAGATCCGCATCCAGCAGAAGATCGCCCTTTTTGACATGGTCTCCGGCAGCAACATGTGCCGTGAAGGGGGCCCCCTTGAGCGTCACGGTGTCCAGTCCGATGTGGATCAGAAGCTCCGCTCCCTGATCCGTTGTCATGGTGATCGCATGAAGCGTATCAAATACCACGGTCACCTCTCCGTCTGCGGGAGCATATATTTTCCCCTCAGAGGGGATCACTGCAAATCCGTCTCCCAGTATCTTCTCGGAAAATGTAGGATCCGGTACCTCCGTAAGAGCAACTGCCCTCCCCTTACAGGGAGATCCGATACAATTACCTTTTCGCTTACCTTTCAAAAAATCTAACATGTGAACTCCTTTCCGTCGATATATACCGCTGCAATGTTCAGTTCCTGATCCAGGAGTACGAAATCTGCCCTTTTACCAACGGATATACTGCCCACTTCATTGAAAATGCCGATCTCCTTCGCCGGATTCTCCGTGGCACACATCACTGCCGTCTCTAACGGCAGACCGACCGTTTTTACTACAAACCGCATACAATCCATCAGATTCGTCGCCGATCCGGCGATCGTGCCGTCATGCAGGGTAGCCAGATTGCCTCTGACGGTAACCGGCTGTCCTCCCAGAGTATATTCACCATCCTCCAGTCCCGTTGCACGCATACTGTCACTGATCAGGATCATGCGGTCAGCGCCAAACATCGCAAACGTTGCACGGATCACTGACGGATGAATGTGTACACCATCACAGATCAGCTCCGGATGACATTTCTCTGAATCTCTCACTGCTCCGATCACGCCGGGCTCCCTGTGGTTCAGCGGCGGCATTGCATTATACAAATGTGTCGCATGAGATGCTCCACGTTCAATGGCTTCCCTTGCTGTATCATAACCGGAAGCTGTATGCGCCAGTGAAATGACCACTTCTCCTTTGGCTCTGTCGATAAATTCCATCGCTCCCGGCTCCTCCGGTGCGATATCTACCAGCTTGATCAGCCCGTTCGCCGCTTTCTGCAGCTGACTGAAATATTCATAATCGCAGTGCATGATATTTTCCGCCGCCTGAGCACCCTTTTTCGCCGGACTGATAAAGGGTCCTTCCATATTGATGCCCACCAGGTGGGATCCACCGGAATACTCATAGCTGCCGGCATTTTTCATGACCTCCAGCAGTTCATCCTTAGGGATCGTCATGGTAGCCGGGCAGACACTTGTCACACCGACAGATGCTTCATATGATGTGATGACATCCAGTGCTTCCTTCGTACCGTCACACATATCTGCGCCCTTACAACCATGGAAATGAATATCCACCAGTCCCGGTATCAGATACATGCCTTCCGCATCCACAACAGCTTCCTCACCTGCCGGATCCCCGGTACAGCTTACGAACCTGCCGTTCTCCACGGCTGCATCCCCTCTGACAAACCGATGCTCCTCTGTATATATATTTGCATTTCTGATTCTCATGACCTATCAGCTTCCCCTTTCTTATTCAGAAAGCTTACTGAGCGCTGCTTCGTCTGCCACCAGCGTCACATCATTATGAAGCTGTAATACCGATGCCGGCACCTGCGGTGTGATGGGTCCGAAGAAAGCTTTCTGTACGATCTCCGCCTTGTCTTCGCCACTGGCTACGATCAATATTTTCTTCGCCTGCATAATGGTCTTGATCCCCATCGTATATGCCTGCTTCGGAACATCCTCCGCCGATGCGAAGAATCTCTTGTTGGCTTCGATCGTAGACTCTGTCAGGTTCACACAATGTACCTGCTTGTCAAAACTCTCTCCCGGTTCGTTGAAGCCGATGTGCCCGTTATGTCCGATTCCCAACAGCTGCAGATCCACACCGCCCAGTGACTGGATCAGTTCCGTATATCTACGGCATTCTTTCTCCGAATCCGGCTCCATTCCGTTTGGCAGATGTGTATTTTCCACCGGGATATTCACATGGTCAAACAGATTCTGGTGCATAAAATAATAATAACTCTGATCGTTTTCCCGGCTCAGCCCCTTATATTCATCCAGGTTCACCGTCATAACCTCAGAAAAGTCCAGATCTCCCTTGCGGAACCATTCCACCAGTTGTTTATACAGGCCGATGGGAGTAGATCCCGTAGCCAGTCCGAGAACACAATTCGGTTTCATAATAACCTGTGCCGATACGATATTTGCAGCCTTTCTGCTCATATCTGCATAATCTTTCGCTTTGTATATTCTCATGAATCTCTCACTCCATTTCACATATTTTACTACGGACATTCAGTACCATGGACGGTGCCACACTGAGTTCATCAATTCCCATCTGCACAAATCGTGTGGTCAGTGTCGTATCCGCTCCCAGTTCTCCGCAGATGCCGACCCATTTTCCATGCTTATGCGCTCCGTCAACAGTCATCTGTATCATACGCAGGACTGCCTCATGATGTGGATTATAGAATCTGTCCAGTCTGTTGTTCTGCCTGTCGATAGCCAGCGTATACTGTGTCAGATCATTCGTGCCGATACTGAAGAAATCAACATGCTCCGCCAGCTCCTCACTCATCATGACAGCCGCAGGAGTCTCGATCATAATTCCCTGTTCCGGAATTGCGTAAGGAATCTTTTCTTCCTCCAGCTCCTTAGCCACCTCAGCCACGATTTTCTGAATATCCAACACTTCCTCCACGGAAATGATCATCGGATACATAATAGCCAATGTTCCGTATTTTGCCGCCCTGAGAAGTGCTCTCAGCTGCGTCTTAAAGATCTCCGGCTGCTCCAGACAGATCCGGATCGCACGGTATCCCATGGCAGGATTATCTTCCTTGCCCAGTCCGAGGTAATCTACATTTTTGTCCGCACCGATATCAAGGGTACGGATGATGACCTTTTTCCCTGCCATCATCTGCAGCACCTGACGGTAAGCATTGAACTGTTCTGTCTCATCCGGAAGAGAATCCCTTCCGAGATATAAGAATTCACTGCGGAACAGGCCGATACCCTCCGCATCATTCTCCAGTACATATGCCACATCCGATACGCTGCCGATATTGGCATATACATTGACCTTGCGTCCGCTCTTTGTCACGGATTCCCGTCCCTTGTATTCTGCCAGCAGGCTTCTTAGTCTCTGTTCCGTCTGCTGTGCCGCTTCTGCCTGCCGGAGCTGCTCTTCCTCCGGATCCAGGTAAAATACCGCTTCCCTGCCGTCCACAATAGCACGGGTTCCGTTATGGATTTTCTCCAGTTCCAATGGTACCCCTATCAGTGCCGGAATATTCATCATACGTGCAAGGATCGCAGTATGGGAATTCGTTGAGCCATGTACTGTGACAAAGGCCAGGATCTTGCTCTTATCCATCTGCACCGTCTCACTGGGTGTCAGATCATCTGCCACAATGATCGACGGCTCCATGGTACTCCAGTCAATCTGCTCCTCCCCGGACAGATTACGGACGAGCCGGTTGGAGATATCCCTGACATCCGCAGAGCGGGCCTGCATATATTCATCATCCATGTTGGCGAACATCTCTGCAAAATTATCACCGGTCACTGCCACCGCATACTCTGCATTCACTTCTTCGTTCTGAATCATGCTGTGAATGGCATCCTGATAATCATCATCCTCGAGCATCATCTGATGCACCTCGAAAATAGCTGCATTGACTTCTCCGACCTCCTGCAGCGCCTTCTCGTATAACTGCCCCAGCTGCGTCATCGTACGTTCCTTAGCCGCATCCAGCCGTTTCAGTTCTTCCGCTGTGTTGTCGATATGGATTCTCTTAACGAGACTGTCCTTTTTCTTCAGAACACTGACAGGTCCGATCGCTGTTCCCTTATATACGGATTTTCCAATATATTTTTCCATTTTCTACCTTCCAAACTCTGTCGTGCAGGTCTTCTCCTAGAGGTTCTCACGGAAAAACTTCTGAAGCTCTGCTGCGGCGGTATCTTCATCCGCTCCTTCTACCGTAACTTCCACGTTGTCTCCGTGCTTCACGCCCATTCCCATGATCGCCATCAGCTTGCTTGCTGCAGCTGATTTCCCCTTACAGGAAAGTGTCACTGTACTCTGATACTTTTTTGCCTCCTTGGCGAGCAGTCCCGCAGGACGTGCATGCAGACCGATTTCATCCTTAATAACATAGCTGAACTGTTTCATCGACAACATTCCTCTCTATTTTATATTTCTTGCTTTAATTATGTAGCATATTGTACATACTTTTTGCCTGTCGAGCTTACTATATATACATATTACCCACTTTTTTATTGTTTGTCTACATCACTTTTGATAAATTGTATATTTTTGAACATTATCGTAAAATTTTGTAAACTTTTTAATAAAAAAATTCAATCGTATGCACATAAAACAGGCACATCAGCTGAGCTGATGTGCCTGGGTTTTTTGATATGATTTCATATGATTCCATGTAAGCACCCGTCATGGAGCTTACAGCATGCTTTTTAATCTTCATCTTCTGTTTTTCCCGGGATTCCATCTGATGCCTGTGTCATCTTCCTGTACTCATACCGGGGAAGAAAATCATTCCTGCCGTAGGCATCATAATAATTCATGAATATCCGCTGTAAAATATCCGGGATATACGATTCTTCTGCTTCCACCAGTATGATCAGGTGCTGGAGAGAGCTGTATCGGGTGCATATATCGTTCTTCCGGATATTTTGCCGGATTGCTTTCTCCATGCACTCCATTGCTTTATCGATATGATCAATGTACATCGTCTGGTCTGATTTTGCATCCATGGTGACCAGCACCAGATAACAGCGGTGCCGGTATCGTTCTCCCAGGCTGCTTACATATTGATACAGTCTGGCGAACTCACGATAGTCAAGATCTAATGCTCCTGTATAGCTTCCGCTCTCCAGCAATGCTCCGGCGATTACCTCCAGATCATTTTTTCTGGCCTGTGCATCCGGCTGCTGTTCCTCCAGCTCCTCATAAAACCGGTAACTGTTTTTACCGTTCTGTTTGACATAATACAACGCCTTATCCGCTTTTATATAATATTCTTCAAAGTTTCCTCCCTGTCTGCACATGCACAGACCGCAGGACAAGGATGCCGGTGAAGTCTCCGCCGTGACATTTTTTGCCGCACCAAAGCTGTCAAACAGCTTTCTTATCCGCATGCTCATCTCTGCTTCTGATGCCGCCGGCAGATAGAACAGGAATTCATCTCCTCCCAGCCGGCAGACCACTGCGTTCTCCATGCACTCTGTGAGCATTGCTCCTACCAGCCTGAGAGCACGGTCCCCTGCCTTATGTCCATAGACATCGTTGATCTTCTTCAGATTATCCATATCCACAAATCCCAGACAGCCATCATGCTCCTGCATTTTCTCAAGGATCAGCTTTTCACCCTTATGACGCATGGGAAGACCAGTCAGATAATCCAGGCTTTCCCTGGCCTCTCTCTGCCTGGCCAGCTCCAGCTCGCGGATGCGATCCATTGTCTGGATCAGCGTAACGACCAGCAGCACCACCAGTCCGGTTGCGATAAAGATCCCGGACAATGACACCACTCGATACACCGCTGTCACTTCCAGCATGACTGCGATCATGGCAGCTACCAGTCCGATCAGCGGAAGCTTGTAATGTTTCGCCGTTCCCTTGATGAGATCCCGGCAAATGGTGATAAATATCGTCAGGAACGTTCCTGCGATCACCAGGTGGGACAAGAACATTGTCGAGATAAAATCTGCGATATTCAGTAGCTGTAAGGCCGTGCATAGTACAAAATTCACACAGGTGATACACTCTGCCACATGATAGACCTTCCGGTACCTTCCCTGCTGCACACTGTCAATATAGAACATGATCGGAACCGGGCAGAGCATCACAACGAAGAAGCACATATTCGACAGAATAGAAGCATTGGAAACAAACAGCTGGCGCAGCTTCGATTCTCCCAGCATCCACACTGCTCCCAGGAGCATGCACCATCCCAGGTACTCCAGATCAAATCTCGTCTTATATATAATATCAAGCACCAGACTGATGATCAGCACGACCAGTCCGGCAAACAGCATGGCGCAGGCGATCAGAGTTACCATAAAATAGCAGTGGAACATATATGCCCAGATATCTGATTTATCCCCACAATATACCGTGTTGACGACACCGGAATACTTGTCGGTAAAGGACTGCAGTTCGATCCGCACTTCCTTTCCCGCATCCTCGCCTGATGTCTCGCAGAACACATACCGGCTGGCAGAATTTTTCCCAAAAGGTCTGGTATTCTCCGTATCATACACCGCCCTCAGTTCCCCACCGATGTAAATGCGCACATTCTCCAGAGAGGACCTGATGGCGATCGTATTTTCATGATAATCCTGTGGGAGCACTGACCGGATGACCAGAGGCTCTCCGGCAGGCACATCACATCTGCCCGGAACCGGGATTTCCTCTTTGGTTCCGTCTGCCAACACCCGGTAAAAGGTTCCGGTATAAGTAATGCTTTCCTCCGTGACCGGTTCCCTTTCACTTGGGTAAATATATTGTCCCCAAAGGAATGCCGCAAGCAGCACACATATCACTACATAAAATAAAATTCTTTTATACTTTCGGATCGTATATTTCTCTTCTGTCAACTTTTCTACCTCATTAAGTGATACCGGGGCAGCCCCCGCTTTTATTCCCTTATCGGGGTTCTGTCCATGATCTTTCAACCACTTATCAACAAGTTTATCACAAGCCGCTGAAAAAAGTAACTATCTATTTTACCCCGCAAAATGTTTATGGAAAATTCATTCGACAAATCATGCTTTCCGAACTAAAATAGGAATGCGATATGATAATTTCATGATCCTATGAAAGGAGACAACATGATATGAAGAATAAAAAATATTCCATCATTTATAGCAGCTTAACAGGTAATACCAAGGTGCTGGCTGATGCGATCCACGAGGCATTACCTCAGGATGAATGTGAGTATTTCGGTGTGTCCGACACCGTGATCCCTTCCTCCGAACTGCTCTATATCGGATTTTGGACCGATAAGGGAAATGCAGATACCAAGACCTTACAGCTATTATCGCAGTTAAAGAATAAACAGATTTTTCTGTTTGGAACTGCAGGCTTTGGTGGCAGTGATATCTATTTCCGGAAAATCCTGAATCAGGTTAAGCAGTTCGTTGATGCAAGCAATGTTATCTTCGGAGAGTATATGTGTCAGGGCAGAATGCCGCAGTCTGTCCGGGAACGCTACTTGAAAATGAAGGAAGCTCCTGATCATCCGGCAAATCTTGATGTATTGATCCAGAATTTTGACTGTGCATTGTCTCACCCTGATGCAGATGACCTGGAGAGACTCAGACAAGCCGTTAGGAACTCATCCTTCTGATAAGACCATAAAATAAGGCAGCCCCACATAGCTGAGTCTGCCTTACTCTCTTTATTTAACGTTGATGCCTCTGGCATATTGTTGCAGAAACTGTTTCTTTCCACATGGTCTTCCAAAATAATATCCCTGCAGATAATCAACCTTCATTTCTTTCATTTTCAGAAGCCATTCTTTTTCCTCGATGCCTTCTGCGCATATCCTGACGTTAATACTATGTACCATGGGAATGATATTTTTATATAATTCATAATCCCTGGCACTGTTCATCGCCTTGGCCGTAAAATCCCTGTCCATTTTCACATAACTCGGATTCATATCACGGATACAATGAAGATTCGAATATCCTGTTCCAAAATCATCGATCACGAAGGGGATCCTGTTCTTGTCCAGAGTTTTACGGAATTTACAGAACGAAGGTGTCATATCCATAAATCCGCTTTCTGTCATTTCAACACATAAGCATTCCGGCTGTAATGAATATTTTTGAATTGCATCCAGAATATCCCGCTCCACATTGCCTTGCAGGATCTGAACATAGGATACATTTACATTCATCCGGAAGTCAGGAATATATTTCTGCATTTCACAGCACATTGCTGCAGCTTCGTTCAAAATATATCTTCCAGCGGGAATGATCAATCCGGTCTCTTCCAATAATGGGATAAACTCCATCGGTGAAACAAACTCCCGTCCTTCTTCCGTTATCATGGAAAAACGCATCAGTGCCTCTGCTCCAATGATCTGTTC
>OHSX01000817.1_pt1 | contig 11959 bp, 9 predicted proteins | sample 1578861 | NCBI WGS metagenome assembly OHSX01 (sample SAMEA3879530, study PRJEB24766) | human gut metagenome | biome: human-associated habitat; feature: feces | place: USA | collected 1985/1987 | reverse complement strand
CCCGGACCGGAATACTGGGTCAGCAGCACGGGGTAGCGTTTTGCCGGGTCGAAGTCGAGCGGCTTGAGCATGTAACCGTTCAGCTCGTCGCCCCGCTCGGTGGTGAAGGTGAAGAACTCCCGGACGGGAAGCCCCGCCTCCGCGAGCGCTTCCTTCAACGGTGCGTTGTCATAGAGCGTGCGCACCCGTTTGCCGGCGGCGTTGAAAACGTCGGTACGGCCGGGGGCGGAGCTGTCGCCGCCTTCGCAGATGTAGTAGGACAGGTCGGCGCTGGGATAGATCGAATAGTAACCGTCGCCGGGAGTGAGGCGCTCCTTGTGCTTGCCGTCGAGTCCAACTCGGTAGAGGTCGCGTTTCAGGGGCGAACTTTCGGTCGAGATGTAATAAACCTTATCGCCGCGCAATCCGACGAAATCGGTAACTTCCCACTCACCCTGCGTAATGGGGTGAAGCACACCTTGTCCGATACCGTACAGGTAGAGGTGCATATAACCCGTCGAGGTCTCCTCCCGAACGATGAAACGGCGTCCGTCCTCCAGGAAATAAAAAGTCTTGTTGAGGTGATCGACGTATTTGGGCGAGCGTTCGTCATAGATCACCTGCTGCGTGCCATCCGGATTGCACAGTACCGCTTCGAAATGGTTCTGACGACGGTTCATCCGCTGGAAACAGAGCCGTCCGTCGGGCGTCCATTCCGGTTGAAGGATGTACTGTCCCCGGTCGGGACCGACATCGACACGCTCCGTTTCGCCCGTTTTAAGATCGTAAACGTAGAGATCGACCACCGAATTGGCATCGCCCGCCTTGGGGTATTTGAACGAATAGGCTTCGTTATAGAGCTTGCCGTCGTAACGCATCATCTCGAAAACGGGTACGAGGGATTCGTCGAAACGCAGGTAGGCGATCTTCTGTCCGTCGGGCGAAAAAGCGTAAGCCTTCGTGAAGGCGCACTCCTCTTCATATACCCAGTCGGTCGTACCGTTGATAATCCGGTTCCATGCACCGTCTGTCGTGATCGGACGCACGGAATCCCCGACGATGTCGTAGAGGTAGAGGTTGTTGCCGCTCGAGAAGGCGATCGTCCGTCCGTCGGGCGAGAACGAAGCGTCGCGCGTGTCGGACAGATCGGTCAGAATGGGGCGCAGGCCGTCGGCGTCTTTCAGGTAGTAATCGGTGGTATAGGAGTGCCGGTAGATCGGTTCGGAGCCGATCGAGAGCAGCAGCAGTTTTCCGTCGGGTGAAAACTGATAGTCGGCGATATCGCGGTTTTCTTTGTCGTTCTTCCATTCGAACAGCAGCTCGCCGGGAGCGTCCTTCGTGTAGCTGTTACGCTCGATGGCGTTGCCGCGAAGAGTCGTATAGGATTTTCCGTCGGCTGCGGGACGGATGCCCTGCGCCCGCTGGTTCATCGCACGAAGCCGGGCGATGTCGCGGTAAGTGGAGGGAGCGGCGGCTTCCGCTTGTGCGGCGAAAGCAGTGCCGAGAAGGGTCAGCAAGAGTAATTTTTTCAGCATGGTTCTCTATATCTGTTTCTGATTCTAAATGTCGTCCACATCGAAATCGTATCCCAGGCGCTTGCCGGTTACGAATTTCGAATTATCGAGTTTGGTATTGAACTGATCGACCGTCACGCGCTTGTTGTCGTCGTAGGAGGGCAGCAGCAGGTCGAAATTGAGGGCATAATAGATCGCCGATTCGAGAATGCGGACCAGCGCCTCGGAATCGATCTCCGCTTTGCCAAACTGCATGGGGCGCATCGAGGTCTGCTGTTTCCCTTCGACGAAGTAGCACTTTTCACGGTTGATGAAAATGCGGCCGATGAGATAGCCTTCGTCGGCATTGCGGTTGAACTTGAACGAGTCCGAAAGGAAGTTGTAGATGTTGATCACGCCGCAGTAGGAGTTGTCCCGGTCCGTCTGCACGTAGGGATTCTGCCAGATGACGTGGTTCGGCTCGAACTCGAAGACGTCGGTGTGCATCTGGAAGATCAGCAGGTCGTTGGCCACCTGTATCTGGGCTTCGAACTTGCCCCGGTCACGGTATTCGAGCCGCACGCGCCGGTCGAGGAGTCCGTCCAACTGGTCGTCCATTTCGGAAGCCATCTCCAGCAGGGTTTCTTTCAGGTCGTTGAATGTGGCGAACGTGTTGTCGAAAACCTTCTGTTTGAGCGTCGATTTGCTTACGATGGTTTCGAGGATTTTCTTTCGCAGGGGTATGCTTTCCATGCTATATCGAAGGATTGATTATCGTATCTTGATCGTTGTACCGGGAGTCAGCGCATCGCCTTCCTTGAGTTTGTTCAGACGTGCCAGCGATTTGGTGCGGATGCCGTAGGACTGTCCGAGCGACCAGAGGGTTTCGCCCTCGCGCACGGTGTGCAGCAGAACGTTGCCGTCCCAGCGCTTCTTCTTGCGGCCGATGTAGATCACTTCGTTGGCAACGGGCTGGGCATTTTTGCTTACATCGTTGAATTTACGCAGGTTGCGGGCCGAAATGCGGAAGTCGCGGGAAATTTTCTCGAAGGTATCTCCGTCGTGAGCCAGGATGTAGTTCACGCCGTTGGTACGATAGACGTTGTAACCCTTATGGGCATTGACCGTCACGCGGTAGTCGTCGGGATCGACTGCCCCCGAAGCGATCGCTGCGGCTTGATCGACGTTGCTTTGGCCCGAGAACCAGTCGTCGGTGAGGTGTCCGGTTTGCGCTCCGTAAATGGTAAGTCCGTCCTCGCGGTCGAGCAGGTAGAGTTTACTCTCTTCGATGATGCGGATGAGTCGCTGCGCATAGTCCGGAGCCGTAGCGTAACCGGCGGCCTTCAGCCCCCGGGCCCAGCTTTTATAATCGTTGGGAGCATAGGAAAAGAGCGAGTCGTAGCGCGGCTGGCTGTCGAGAAATTCGGCATGATCCTGATAGGACGCCTCGACCGAAGGATAGCTGCGGAAACATTCGCCCTTTTCATCGTCGTCGTAATAGACCACGTCGCCCGTCCAGTTACGCTTGCACTTGATTCCGAAATGGTTGTTCGAAGCCTGTGACAGCCAACTGTTGCCGCAATCGGATTCCAGGATGCCCTGGGCCATGGTAATGCTGGCGGGAATCCCGTAGCGTTCCATGTGGGCGACGGCTATTTTTTTGTACTTGTTTATGTATTCTTCCCGCGTTTGCCGCACTTGAGCCTGCGCAGGGAGGACGGTCAGTAATACAAAACCCGCCAGGGATATTGCTTTGTGATAAAAATTCATTACCTTTGTTTGATCTTTGTATGCAAAGACAGTGAAAGCCGATCGGCAAGCCGAACTTGTTCGAACCGGCTTTGGATATATCCTATCTTCTGCAAAGATAATCGTTTCCTCGGATAATTACAAAATAAAAAGGATAGACTATGTTTACTCAAAATGCGAATAAAATATTCGCCCAGGCGATCGACGATTACCATCGTTACGACGACGTGGATCATCAGCTTTCGAATCCCTATGCGGAGGGAACGATCGACCACCTGCTCTATATGAAGAACTGGGTGGATACGGTGCAGTGGCACCTGGAAGACATTATCCGTGATCCCCGGATCGATCCGGTCGAGGCGCTGAAGATCAAACGCCGCATCGACAAGTCGAACCAGGTTCGCACCGACATGGTGGAGTACATCGACTCCTACCTGCTCGATAAGTATAAGAATATAGACGTGCAGCCGGGGGCGCGTATCAATACCGAAACCCCGGCCTGGGCCATCGACCGCCTCTCGATCCTGGCCCTGAAGATTTACCACATGCGTCAGGAGGTGCTCCGCAAGGATGTGGACGAGGCGCATCGCGCTGCCTGCCAGCAAAAACTCGATGTGCTGCTGTCGCAGCAGGTTGATCTTTCGACTGCGATCGAGGAGTTGATCGAGGATATTGAAGCCGGACGTAAATACATGAAGACCTACAAACAGATGAAGATGTATAACGATCCGGCGCTCAATCCCGTGCTTTATGCCGCGAAAAAATAAAAAGCTGCCCCGGCACCTGCTCGTGATCCGTACTTCGGCGATGGGCGATGTGGCGATGTTGCCCCATGCGCTCCGCGCCCTGAAGGAGGCGTATCCCGAGGTGAAGGTGACCGTTGCGACCAAATCGCTGTTCCATCCCTTTTTCGAAGGGGTGGATGTCGATTTTTTGGATATCGAAACCCGCCGCACGCACCGGGGCGCCATTCGGTTCGCCCGCGAAGCGGCCGAGTTGAAGATCGACGCGGTGGCCGACATGCACAATGTACTGCGTTCGAAGATGGTGCGTGCGGCACTCCACCTGCGGGGGATTCCCGTTTCGGTAATTCACAAGGGGCGGATCGAAAAATACATGCGGCTGGGACGCGGTTCGGAAGGTGTGAAACCTTTGAAACACACCGTCATCCGTTATTGCGACGTCTTCCGTCGCTTGGGATTCGACTTTCCCGATCCCCGGCCGGCCGAGAAACGCCCCCGACCCAATCCCATGGGAGAAAAACAGGGTATATGGATCGGTTTCGCGCCGTTCTCCGCCCAGCCGGGCAAGACTTATCCCGAAAAGTTGAGCGCCGAAGCCGTCCGTCTGTTGAGCGGGCGTTTCGACCGGGTTTTCGTCCACAGCGGCGGCGGAGAGGAAGCCGAATTCGCCCGCCGCATGGAGGCGCTCTATCCGAACGTCACGGCATTGTATGGCAAGATAAAGCTGGGGGATGAGATGAACCTCATTTCCAACCTGGATTGCGTGGTGTCGATGGATTCGCTGGTGATGCATCTGGCTTCGCTCATGGCTACGCCCACCGTGTCGGTGTGGGGAGCGACCCATCCCGGGCTCGGCTTTCTGGGTTACGGGTTCGGACAGGAAGGTGTCTTGCAGACCGATTTCGCTTGCCGACCTTGCTCCGTATATGGAAAGAAACCCTGTAAATATGGCGATTACCGCTGTATCTGGAGCATAGAACCGCAGATGATCCTCGACCGGGTCGAGCGGTTGGTCGGTAAAACGGAGTAATTTCGGCTTATCGTTTCGTCGATTCCCTTTGCTCCCATTTTTTACCTGTTTCCGCACTCCTTCCCGACGAAGTTCCGTTGTTTGGTTCCGAATCCCGATTTCCGGCACCCGATAAAAAAACTCACGCTTGAAAAGCGTGAGTTTTTTTATCGAACCAAGCCGTATATGAAACGGCATCCAATTTAGATCAGATCTTTTTTGGTCAGAACGACCGCATCGATCTTGAGGGCCGGCTTGCCGTCCATCTCGATAATTTCAGCCGTTTGCTCGAAAGGATACGGCCCGCCGCTTCCTTCCGATACGCCGCTCAAGATAATTCGATCTCCTTCGGGCGCCAATTCCCAAGCTTCGTAGCGCAGAGTCAGCATATTGATCGAAGCGGCGACGCCGTTTACTCGAATTTCAATGCCTTGTTCCTGCTCGGGGTCGATCGGATTGGGCTCCACCCAGCGGCCGATGGCCGTAACATAGGCGGGATCGGTCACCACCTTCAAAGCCGGAGTCGTCTCGCCGAGCTTCCCCCGGTAGGTAACGGTCGCCGTATTGCCCAGCAGCAGGCCGTAAGCCTCCTGCATATCGGCATCCTCCGTGGTGAAAGTCACCCTTCTTCCGTCGGCCGGGGACTCTACCGTGACGGTATTCATCGTTCCATCGACGATCTTACCCGTGAATTGCTCCGGAGCTTTGGGTGTACAAGCCGTCGTCCCGATGAGCACAGCAGCGAATGCGGCGAAACAAAATTTCCTCATATCTTGCAAGCGTTTAATGCTTTTTTTGACGGATGTATTCGTCGATGGACTTGGCGGCTTTACGGCCGGCGCCCATGGCCAGGATGACCGTCGCGGCTCCGGTTACGGCATCGCCGCCGGCGAAGATCCCTTCACGGGTAGTCGCACCCTTTTCATCGGCCACCAGACACCCCTTGCGGTTGGTTTCCAACCCTTCGGTGGTCATCTTGAGCAGCGGGTTCGGCGAAGTGCCGAGCGCCATAATCACCACGTCGCACGGAATTTCGAAATCCGAACCGGCCTTTTCGATCGGAGAGCGGCGTCCGCTTTCGTCGGGCTCGCCCAACTCCATCTCGACGCAACTGATACCTACGACCCAGCCCTTCTCGTCGCCGATGATCGAAGTCGGATTGGTCAGCATGCGGAATTCGATCCCCTCCTCCTTGGCGTGGTGGACCTCCTCCACGCGGGCGGGCAGCTCCTTCTCGCTGCGGCGATATACGATGGTCGCTTCGGCCCCCAGGCGCTTAGCCGTACGTACGGCATCCATCGCCACGTTACCGCCGCCGACCACCACTACGCGCTGACCGACATAGATCGGTGTATCGTAATGCGTATCGTAAGCCTTCATCAGGTTGGTACGCGTGAGGAACTCGTTGGCCGAAACCACGCCGTTCAGGTTTTCGCCCGGGATGCCCATGAAACGGGGCAGGCCGGCACCCGAACCGATGAAGACGGCCTCGTAACCCTCTTCGTTCATCAGTTCGTCGATGGTCACGGTGCGGCCGACGATCACGTCGGTTTCGATCTCTACACCCAGCTTCTTCACGGCCTCGACCTCCCTGGCTACGATCTTCTCCTTGGGAAGACGGAATTCGGGAATGCCGTAGACCAGTACGCCTCCCACCTTGTGCAGGGCTTCGAATATCTTGACTCCGAAACCCATTTTCGCAAGGTCGCTGGCGCAGGCCAGTCCTGCCGGGCCGCTGCCGATGACGGCGACCTTGCGGCCGTTGCGCACGGCGGCGGGCTGTACGGGCGCGCCGTGTTCGAGTTTCCAGTCGCCGACGAAGCGCTCCAGCTTGCCGATAGCCACCGGCTCGCCCTTGACTCCCAAAACGCAGGAGCCTTCGCACTGGCTCTCCTGCGGGCAGACGCGGCCGCAAACGCTCGGCAGCGAGCTGTCCTCGGAGATAACGGCGGCAGCCGCAGCGAAATTACCCTCCACGACCTGATGGATGAAATCCGGAATACGGATATTCACCGGACACGCCGCCACGCAGCGGGGATTCTTGCAATTCAGGCAGCGGGACGCTTCGAGCGTGGCTTCCTCGACATTATAACCGTAGCACACCTCCTCGAAGTTGGTGGCCCGGACTTTCGGATCTTGTTCGCGCACGGGAACGCGCGGAATTTTATTTGCCATAGTTGTTTGCTTTCATTGTTCTGTGGACGCCTTCGGCATTCGGACGCAGAGCATCGCTCCATACTCGTCTGCCGGAAACGTCCGGTTGTGTGTGGATCGGTAGTTATTTGTCGAGCCCGACACGGCATTTGTGACCGTTCTCGCGCTCCTGCTCGATGGCGCGGGCACGCTCTTCCTGCGTGCGGTACATACCCTGACGGCGCATCGCTTCGTCGAAATCGACCTGGAACCCGTCGAATTCGGGGCCATCGACACAGGTGAAGACGGTCTTGCCGCCCACCGTGACGCGGCAGGCGCCGCACATGCCCGTACCATCGACCATCAGCGTATTGAGCGATACGACCGTCGGCAGGGAGTACTCCTTGGTCGTGAGCGTCACGAACTTCATCATAATCATCGGACCGATGGCCACGCAGACGTCGTACTGCTTGCCCCGGTTGTCGATCAGGTCTTTGATCAGGGCCGTTACCATACCTTTGAAGCCTTCGCTGCCGTCGTCGGTAGCGATGTAGAGATTGTCCGCTACGCGGGCCATCTCCTCGGTATAGATCAGCATCGACTTGGTCTTGGCACCGATGATGACATCGGCTTTCACCCCGTGTTCGTGCAGCCATTTTACCTGCGGATAGACCGGAGCCGTACCCACGCCGCCCGCTACGAACAGGAAGCGTTTCTTGCGCAGGGTGTCGAGATCTTCGTGAATGAACTCCGAGGGGTGCCCCAGCGGACCGACGAAATCGGCCAGCGCATCGCCCTGCTCCAAGGCGCAGAGCTTGCGGGTCGAGGCTCCGATAGCCTGCGTGACGATCGTTACCGAGCCTTGCTCGGCGTCGTAATCGGAGATGGTCAGGGGTACTCGTTCGCCGAATTCGTCGATGCGGACGATGATAAACTGTCCGGGTTTTGCCGCTCGTGCTACGCGGGGCGCATGAATGCGCATCAAATAGATGTTCTCCGCGAGCACTCTTTTTTCAAGGATTGTGTACATTACTTTTTTATAAAAGGTTCTATTTGTTTCCGTTCTCTCCGCTCGGCTCCGTCCGTACAGGTCGGTACCGCGCCTGTCTGCCGGAAAATGTCGGAGTTCCCGCCTTTTTCCGTCCGGCATCCTGTTTCGGCCGGGTCTCTTCGTACCTTACTCTTCGACAGCGGCCGTCAGGCGGATGCTCTGCATCGGACGCGCGGGGTCGTTGGCGATAAGTATCAATCGCTCCGACCAAAGACCGTAATCCCGCCGCGACGCATCGAATGTCACCACGATTTCGCACGCCTGGCCGGGTTCGATCCGCTCTCCGCCGCGAAGCGAACATCCGACACCTTTCGGAGTTTCTACGGCCCGGATTATCAGGGTCGATTTGCCGTAATTACCAAGTGTCAGAGATCGCTCTGCCGGAGCTCCTGTCCGTTTCACGGGGCCAAAATTAATAATATTTTTGTTCACTTGCCACTTTGGGGCGTTTTCTTGTTCCTCCCGGCGGGGATCGTCCACGGCAAAGCCGTGCAGAAAGATGTCGGTCCGTGTAGGACGACCGTCGATACAGACCGTGAGCAACTCTTTCAGTGTGCCGTAACGGGGTTTGTCCGCCGACAGGTCGTAGCTGAAGGTAAGGACTCCTCGTTCGTTCGGAGCGATCCGGCGGGGATAGTCCGCCTGAAGAAGTCCGCTCGCCTCTTCGGGTCGCAGCTCCAGGGTCAGGGGTTTGTCCGAAAGGTTGGCATATCCGATGGTAGCGACCGAAGTTCGCCCGTTATAAATATAGGTGAAAGCGTGGAAATTGTCTTCGAGTCGCAGTCCGTCGCCGCAGTCGATGGGGTAGAGCTCTTCGAGGGTCTTCGGGCGACCGATGACGGAACCCGTAATGCGCAGTTTGGCGGCGATGCGGCGGTCGGCCGTAAAGACGGCCAATTCCCGCGAAAAGTTGCCGGGGCGGTTGGCAGGATCGTAAGTTACCGTGATTTCGGTCTCCTCGCCCGGGAGAATCGGTTTGCGCGTATATCGGGGAGTGGTGCAACCGCAGGTCGTAGTGACTTGGAGGATTACTTCGGGGTGTTCCCCTTCGTTGCGGCAGACGAAACGATGCGTAACCGGGCCGTCGGTTTCGCGGATGGTGCCGAAATCCCATGTGGGCCGGTCGAATACCAGTCCGGATTGAGCCAGACTCGGCAATGTGTTCATAATCAGGGCGAAAGTCAGTAGGCGGATTTTTCGGAACATTTCGTAATACGATTATTTTTCCGTAAAGATACGAGGTTTTGTGAAAAAAAGTGGGACAAATTTTGCAGGAATAAAAAAATGCTATATATTTGCACTCCGAAAACAGGGGTAAACCCGAGTTTTCGAAAAAGCCTGAATAGCTCAGTTGGTTAGAGCACATGACTGTTAATCATGGGGTCCTAGGTTCAAGTCCTTGTTCAGGCGCTTAAGAAGGCTTCTTGCCTTTCGGGAGCTTAGCTCAGCTGGTTCAGAGCGTCTGCCTTACAAGCAGAGGGTCGGGGGTTCGAATCCCTCAGCTCCCACCAAGTTCTGCAAACGGAGCTACCTGGAAAATTGAAAATCGTGTATCAGCAAGATACACGGTTTTTTCATTTTATCCGTGCACCGGCGGCAATAAGCGCAAACTCCTTAACAGTCGCCGAAATATGATTGAAAGAGTTTTTTCTGCGCCCACCCAATCACCCCGACATTCCGGACGATCGATACGGCGACACCTAAAACAAACGGCGCCCGTCCTGACTCAAATAAATTTGGCGCAGCCCCCGGCTTACACTATATTTGCAAAAATATTTCGTTGCAAAAGTGCCAGCTTTTCCGGCAAAAAGAACAACGACCGCATATTTCACACATGACGAACGATTGGAAAGCGAGATTGGGAATGGTCTATTCGACCGACCCGAATTTCAAATACGACACCGAGGAGGCTCCGCAGACCGAAACCCTCGCTCCCGAACGACAAGACCTGCGCGTCTGGCTCGACCGCAAACAGCGGGGCGGCAAGACCGTCACGCTCGTCAAAGGTTTCGTCGGCTCGGATACCGACCTGGGGGAACTGGCTCGCCTGCTCAAGACCCGCTGCGGCGTGGGCGGGGCAGCCAAGGACGGCGAAATCATCATCCAGGGCGACCACCGCGACCGGGTGGTCGAAATCCTCACCAAAGCGGGTTACAAATGCAAAAAGGCCGGCGGATGACCCGGCCTGCTCCCATGCGCCGTTTCGCAGCGATTCTGTTCCTGCTAGGATTCCTCTTCATCGGAGGAAAATCCGTTCGCGCCCAATACTATTCGTGGGGTGCGGATGCGGCTGCGCTGCGTTGGAAACACCTGCGCACCGAGGACGTACGGGTCGTCTTTCCCGACACAGCATCGGCGCTGGCGCACCGAACCCTGTATTATATTCAGGCGGTACGCCCCACGATTACACACGGTTTCAGCCACCCGCCGCTGAAAATCCCTTTCGTGCTGCATACCGAAAATTTCCAGTCCAACGGTCTGGTGATGTGGATGCCCAAACGCATCGAATTTCTCACCACGCCCTCCGTCGATAGCTACTCGATGCCCTGGGTCAAGCAGCTCGTGGCTCACGAATACCGCCACGCCGTGCAGTACAACAACCTCAACCGGGGGTTGATCCGCATCCTGAGCTACCTGATCGGGCAGCAGGGATCGACCGTCGGCCTGCTTTTCATGCCCCTCTGGGCGCTCGAAGGCGATGCGGTGATGAACGAAACCGAGATGTCCTCCTACGGCCGGGGCCGCCAGCCGCGCTTCACCATCGAATATCGCGCCCTGGGTTACGAGGTGCTCCGCAGGCGCAACTGCGACAAGTGGTTTTGCGGCTCCTTCCGCGATTTCGTTCCCGACCACTACCAAATGGGCTATCAGATGGTCGCCTACGGCTACGACCGCTATGGGGACGAAATCTGGGACAAGACCCTGCGCTACGGCGTTCGCAACGCCTACATGCTGACCTTCAGCACCAGCGTCGCCCTGCGCAAATTCTACGGCACGGGCGAGGGCATCCTCTTCCGGGACGCCTTCGCCGACCTGAACCGTTTCTGGGATTCGCTGCCGAAGGTCGCGGATTCGGGGCGCACCCTCACGCCGCTGCCGGAGAAAAACTACACCACCTATACTCATCCCGTGTCCCTGAACGACACGACGCTCGTAGCGCTGAAAACGGACTTCGACCGTCCTTCGCGGCTCGTTGCGGTCGATTCCCGAACGGGACGCGAGAGGCGGCGCACGTGGACAGGACTCGTCTCGAGCCGCCCCGCAACCGACGGACAACAGATCTGGTGGACCGAATACCGCCGTTCGTTGCTCTTCCCCGAGCGGGTCAATTCCAGGCTCGTCGTCTTCGACCCCGAAAAAAAACGCCCCCGCACCGCACCGAAACTGCGCAATGTCCTCTACCCGACCCCGATCGGGCGAAGCGGCGCCCTGGCCTGGGTGGAATATACGCCCGACGGACACTACACGATCGTCGCCGAAGATTCGCTGCGGCAGCGAACCGCCTGGCCCATGCCGGGCTTCTCCGAAGTGCACGGACTGGCCTGGGACAATGCGACCGAACGGCTCTACACGCTCGTCACCGACGATTCGGGCATGTGGATCGGCCGGATCGAACCCGGCGAGGGCTTGCAGGCTGTCACCCGAGGCGCCTACATCACGCTGAGCGACCTGCGGGCCGCCGACGGCAAGCTCTACTACGGCTCGATCGCCTCGGGCCGCGATGAAGCCCACTGCTTCGACCTCGGCGAAGGGCGCGAATACCGTCTTTCGACTTCGACCTACGGCAGCTTCGCCCCGGCTC
>OHSX01000715.1_pt1 | contig 13299 bp, 9 predicted proteins | sample 1578861 | NCBI WGS metagenome assembly OHSX01 (sample SAMEA3879530, study PRJEB24766) | human gut metagenome | biome: human-associated habitat; feature: feces | place: USA | collected 1985/1987 | reverse complement strand
GGGGGATAGGGGTAGTGAGTTAGAAGTTTGTTTCAAAAACATACTTTTTCTACAAACTGAAAGCCACAGCTTTTGCTGTGGCTTTCAGTTATATACCCCGAAATTTAAATCCTATAGCGCAGAATAAAACAAAAACCCCTCCGCCATAAGCGGAGGGGTTGTATGCTCTTTAATTAAAGCATCTCATCACTTAAAAGTGATTACTTGCTTCTCTTCTTAAGAACGATACCTGTTGTAGCAACAGCTGCTGCTGCGAGAGCTGCAGGGATAACTGCTACTGCCGCACCTGTAGGAGGGTTAACGGGCTCGCCTGAGCAATCGCCGGGCTTAACAGGATCTGATTCGCCGGGCTTAACAGGATCTGATTCGCCGGGCTTAACAGGATCTGATTCGCCGGGCTTAGTAGGATTTGCTGGTTCGCCGGGCTTTACTGTGATTTCTTCATTGATCTTAATCTGATCGATAGCGATTGTGGGGATAGCATCGCCGTCAGCAGCCTTGAGGTCTGTGCAAACTGAGATGAATGCCACACCATCGATAACCTTGTCAAGGTCGATTGTTACAACATAAGTACCATTACCTGTTACTTCAACGGGAGTGCACTTAGCGTTTGCATTGCGCTCGTCACCTTCGCCCTGGAACTGGCATTCCCACTTGGAGTCAGCCATAGCGATCCAAGCCTTGAAGGGAGTTGTGAAGTTTGTAACTGTAAACTTCACAGAAATCTTGTTAGCACCTGCAAAAGCAGCCTTATCAGCGATTACGTCTGCATCGTTGCCGGTCCATTCATTGATGATGTTTGTACGAACAAGACCTGAATCGATAACTGTCCTACCTGAGTTAGCAATTGTAACGTCAGCGGGAGCTACAGGCTCAGCAGGATCTTCTGTCTTACCGGGATCAACAGGAGGATCAACAGGATCAACAGGATCAGGTTCACCGGGCTTTACTGCAGCTTCTTCATCGTTGATTGTAAATGTGTACTGAACGCCTTTATATGAATCCCAGCTTAAGCAGTAGAAATCAACTACAGCACCCTTAACAACGGGGATAGAAATCTGACCACCGTCAGCGCCGACAGTGCCTACCCATGTTTCGGTGCCAACGCCGTCTTCAGTTTCTCCAACATTATCACCGTCTACATCCCAAGACCAGTTTACGCTGGCGCCGCCCCACTGATAGTACTTAACTGTACCGTCGGGGTTCTTAACAGCAACGCCTGCAGAGCAGTAATCGTTCCAACCTGATCCAGCTGCTGCTGCATCAGCTGAAAGTGCAACATCAACCTTAAGCGCATCAATGTCGCCCTTAACTGTGTATGTGTATGACGGAGTTTTACCATCGGTAAATGAAATATCTGCCTTTGTCTGAACAGGCTTAGGCTTAGCGGGATCTGCGGGTTCATTGTTCTTAAGGTTAACCTTCCAGTTGATTGTGTAATCAACGCCGTCGCCCTTGCTTAACATTACACTGAAAGCGGGGAAAATTGTGTTTTCTCCGATTTTCTGTGCAGTGAGAACTGCATCAGTAACTGTAAAAGTGTTAGCAGGAGTCTCAGATGCCTTCCATGTGCTACCTTTCGTTTCATCAGTTACTGTTGTTGAGTTGTAACCGATGAGGAAAGCAGTGTCGCCTGTGAATGTGATTGATTCGACATCTTCGGGCTTGTTGCCTTCCAAAATATCTTCAATCTTTAAGTCCTTCTGTGTCCACCAGACTTTATCACTGAATGTGATAGAACCGGCGAAAGCACTTACTGCAAGTGAAGAAACTGCGATTGCAGCAGCGCAAACACTTGCTAAAGTTTTTGTAAACTTCATTGGTTTTGTCCTCCATAAAATATTTTTTTAAGCTTCTAAGCTTTTCTTAATCATACTATATCGCAGTTTTTTTTACAAGTGTCATTTTGCACAAAAAAGACTTTTTCGTTTTGGTGAAACGATATAAACAGCAATGCAATTTTGTTCCTTTACAGCATTAAATTTGAAAATATCCCAACTTATGTGATAAAAAAAACCCTCCGCCATAAGCGGAGGGGTCGTATGCTCTTTAATTCAAAGCGTTAAACCGTTTAAAAGCAATTACTTGCTTCTCTTCTTAAGAACGATACCTGTTGTAGCAACTGCTGCTGCTGCGAGAACTGCAGGGATAACTGCTACTGCAGCACCTGTAGGAGGGTTAACGGGCTCGCCTGAGCATTCGCCGGGGTTAACATCGCCTGAAGATTCACCGGGCTCAGCAGGATCTTCTGTTTCACCGGGCTTAGTAGGATCTTCTGTTTCGCCGGGCTTAGTAGGATCTTCTGTTTCGCCGGGCTTAGTAGGATCTTCTGTTTCGCCGGGGTTTACTGCAGCTTCTTCATCGTTGATTGTTAATGTGTACTGAACGCCATTATATGTATCCCAGCTTAAGCAGTAGAAATCAACTACAGCACCCTTAACAACGGGGATAGAAATCTGACCACCGTCAGCGCCGACAGTGCCTACCCATGTTTCGGTGCCAACGCCGTCTTCAGTTTCTCCAACATTATCACCGTCTACATCCCAAGACCAGTTTACGCTGGCGCCGCCCCACTGATAGTACTTAACTGTACCGTCGGGGTTCTTAACAGCAACGCCTGCAGAGCAGTAATCGTTCCAACCTGATCCAGCTGCTGCTGCATCAGCTGAAAGTGCAACATCAACCTTAAGCGTATCAATGTCGCCCTTAACTGTGTATGTGTATGACGGAGTTTTCTTATCGGTAAATGAAATATCTGCCTTTGTCTGAATAGGCTTAGGCTCAGCAGGCTTTTCAGCGTCTGCTGCCTTAATTTCTACTTTCGAGATAGTAGTTTCATTGTAGCCTTCAACCTTCATGTATGAAGCATCAGCTAATGATTCGATGCCCATCTTTTTAAGAATATCAGCAACAGTAACAGTAAGAGTACCCTTACCTACTTCTGCCTTGAAGTTAGCTGATGCCCAAGTGCCTATTTCATCGATAGATGCACCAAATCCTATGTCGTCCCAACCATTGGGGCTGTCATACTCTACAACAAATGTTGTATCAGTATCTTTGAGAAGTGCTAATTCGTCTGCATTAAGCTCTTTACCTAAGTTAATATCTGCAGCGAAAGCACTTACTGCAAGTGAAGAAACTGCGATTGCAGCAGCTGCAATACTTGCTAAAGTTTTTGTAAACTTCATTTTTTTGTCCTCCATAAAATATTTTTTTGCATTTAAGCTATTTCTAATCATACTATATCGCAATTAGATTTGCAAGTGGCATTTTGCACAAAAATACATTTTTTTTTTGGTGAAACAATATAAACATTAATGGATTTTGTACGTTTACAGCATTAAATCTGAAAATACAACAATTTGTATAACAAAAAACTTAGCATTAAGCTAAGCTCCGGTTCTGTTATTAACTGTTTTTGTAAAATCCGTTTCATTTGTATGTGTTGCAAACGTTACAAACGACACATTTTCTTTATTCTGCTCCGTTTATTATGTTCCCCTTGACTAACCGCCCCGTTTAATGTACAATATAATGGAGGAAATATGCAGACAGCACGCACTTCGTGCCATATATTCTGCTTCCCGGCAGTCAAAAATCAATATATGGTTATACTGCACAAAAAACATTCTTATTTTTTTACTTATCCGATACACAGAATTTTCATTTCGAGTGAAACTTTTTCTGAAATTCAGCCTACTACAAAGTAGGTGACAAAGTGAGGTGAGCCGATGGGCGCAGAGATTCACGGAGGTCACGAGAATAACGAAGAATATTTCAACCGTGTCTACAACGAAACCTGCAGATCCGTTTCCCGTTTTGTAGTCAGCAAATGCGGAAACAGAGAAGATGCGGAAGATATTATTCAGAACGTCTATACACGTTTCTTCAAGCGCATAAGCGAAAAAGGACACGAGGACATCGAAAGCCCCGAGGCTTTCCTTATAAATATAGCGAAGTTTGAATGCCGCACCTATTTTTCGGGCAGGAAGAAGGATGACAAGGTTTCCTCCTTTTCCGACTATACCGAAGAAGAAATGGTCGCTATCGAACGGGAGATGTCCAAGCCTCAGCAAAGACTTGAGGACGTTATCAGCAACAAGATCGTTGCAAAGCAGATTTTCGATGACATAATGAAGACCGATGAACTGACAGGTCAGATATTCTATCTTCATTTTGCATGTGATATGAAGCTGGAGGATGTAGCGAAGGCGCTTGACGTCAAGCTGTCTACCGTTAAAAACAAGCTCTATCGCACAATAGAAAGACAAAAGAAAAAATTCAAATTATAACGACTTACGGAAGGGGGCTTTCAGATGAATACAAACGATTTTTACAAAGAACTGATGAGCGAGTATTCGTTTGATTACGAGAAGATAAGAAAAGCCGCTATGGGTAAGTCTGTACAGGCTAAAAAGAGCAGGCTGAAAACGGTTTGGCTTTCTGTGGCAGGTGCCGCAGCCGCCGTAGCTATCACATTTTCAAGCGTCGCCCTGCTGAATTCCGGCAGTCCTGTTGTTGTTTCACCGACAACCTCGATAAGTGCGGAAGACCGTTTCAGAATGGCTATGGAGGCATACAGCAAGGCGGAAGAGAACACCGAAGATGTTTTCCTTTACGTTACCTTCAGAAATTCAGTAACGCCCGAAGAAATGCAGAGCATTTTAGCTAAGGCAGACAGCAAGGGCAACATCCGTGTTACAGAGGTTTATCTTTCCGATAACACAAAGGTAAAGGGCAGCGAGGCTATCGCCGCATTATTCGAGGAGAACGCTAAGGATATTACAGCAGTAAAGGTATATTGCCCCGGCAACTTCCTTATAAAGCTGACAGCGCTTGACGGCGTTTACCTTGTTGAAACAGAAGATTCCTTCTCAAAAGATGATTTTTCTGCGATAGATACAAGCAGCGAGTACGATTACTACCCCGACTACAGCACAACCGAGCCGGTCGCACCGCCCGATGCTGTTCCCGGAGATACGACTAACGTAGCCGAGTAAAAATTTCTCCTATATATTATAATAGTATACCGCCTGTAAGACTTAACGGTTTTACAGGCGGTTTTTTACATTCTGCAAACGCCGTGTAATCGTTTTAGCAAAATTAGCGGATAAGTCTGTTTGGCTATTGACTTTTTCCGTGAAAACCATTACAATATGATTGACATAATAAAAAACGGCTGTCAGCATATCAAAAAAACGGCAGTCAAGGAAAGAAAGGTATCTATGAAGAAAAGAATGCTCGCCGCAATTTTAAGCGGCATAATGGTGATAACGGGAATTTCCGCTTGCTCGGGAAATGCCGCAACATCATCTGAAAACAGTTCGGCTTCAACAACAACAACTACTACCACAACGAAAGCCGAAACAACAGCGGCAACCACTACAACCACAACGACCACAACACAGAATCCGGAACCTGCACCTGCCGAAACAAAAGGTGACTCTGTTCAGTTCTCGCAGAACTTAATGCCCGGCTGGAACCTCGGTAATCAGCTTGAGTCAAACTCCGACGGAACACCGAGCGAAACAGCGTGGGGCAACCCCGTAATTACCGAAAATCTCATCAAGCAGGTAAAGGCACAGGGCTTCAAGTCTATTCGTATCCCCGTATCATATCTTTCGAAGATAGGTGCAGGCCCCGACTACACTATCGACTCAAAGTGGCTCGACAGAGTGCAGGAAGTAGTCGATATGTGCATTGATAACGGACTTTACGCTATAATCAACGTTCACGGCGACGGCTACTACAGCATAAAAGGCGGCTGGCTTCTCTGCGGCGAACCCGCTTCCGAGCAGGAGACTATAAAAGCAAAGTACGAAAAGGTCTGGGAGCAGATAGCAAATCGCTTCAAGAAATATGACGATCACCTCGTATTCGAGTCAATGAACGAAGTGTTTGACGGATCATACGGCACACCCAAACCCGAATACTACAACAACATCAACGCATACAATCAGATTTTCGTTGATACGGTAAGAAAAGCAGGCGGCAATAACAACAGCCGTTATCTGCTTATCCCCGGCTGGAACACAGATATAAACTTCACAACAGGCGACTGTGATACATATACAATGGAAGCAAAGTTCGTTATCCCGAATGACAGCAGGATAATGGTTTCCGTCCACTACTACACCCCGTGGGAATTCTGCGTAGACGAAGGCAAGGATACCTTCTATAAATGGGGCGACTCGGTCAAGAAATTTGTAAAGCCCAGACAGAGTGAAACGCTCGTAAACAGACAGTTCGATAAGCTCTACAATGCGTTTATCAAGAACGGTTACGGCGTTGTAATAGGCGAGTACGGCTCAAACGACAGGACCTCAAAGGATAAGAGCAATACTATATATCGTGCTTATTTCGCAGAGTATGTGAATTATGCCGCTCATCAGAGAAATATCGTTACTGTTTACTGGGATAACGGCTATAACGGTAATCACGGCTTCGGCTTATTCGACCGCACAGAGTGCACAGTAACCCAGCCCGAAATAATCAAGAGCATCATAAACGGCGCCAAGGCGACAACAGCACCCGCCGCACCTACAGAATAAACTTAGCCGAAGACTGAAAAAATTTGTATAATTTTCCGCTTGCTTTTTCGGAAGAAATGTAGTATAGTAGTCTTTACAAAAAGAAGAAAGGAATGATACTTATTATGAAGAAATTAACCTCTGCGGTTACAGCCGCAGCAATGTCGATATTACTGGGTATTACCTGCTTTGCCGAAGAAATCGGCGCAAGCACAGTAGTCGGAGCAAGCAGCGGCAACACAAACACAGGCGTGACTTTTGATATGACAGCGATCATTATCTGCGTTGTCGCACTGGTAGTTTTAGTTGCAGTCGGTGCTATTACATTCATCATCAGCAAGAAGAAAAAGAATAAGTAATTTCTTTGCGAGCCTCCCACACAGGAGGCTCGTTTTTTCTATGTCACATATTATAATATGTGCTGTATAAATAAATTTTCGCAGACACCGCAGAAAACATTTTTAGTACCCACAGGGAATTAATAATTTCGTGAGTGTATCAGTGCAACTGCACTGACATTAACCTTTCAAAAAAACGCTACTAACCTAAGATATATGTACTAACCTGCGGACGTGTAGCGTTAAGCGTCCCTGCACTTACAGGATATACAATGTTCCGGTGGTCATACGAGTTCCGCCAACACCCCAGGCGGAGTGGGGGTGTGAGTAAGGAAAGAGGGAGCCACGAGGGAGAAAACCTAAGGGATAGGGAGAGGGGGCGCCTAGCTCCCTCACCCTAGTCCCTTTGGTTGTCTCCCGCGTGAATAGCAGCAACGTTATTAAATGGAATAGCGAATCCGAGAAGTGTTATCCGACAAAAAGAACTATCGGTAGCTTGCTATTATAGGCAAAGCTGAATGATATAACAGAAGCATATCCAAATAAAAGACTTTTCCCACAATCTGCGAGCCTCCCACACAGGAGGCTCGTTCTTCTTTTCACAATATCAACATAAACTTTCAGCAAAGCTACACCATATCTCCCTGTTTATCAGCATAAAATGGAAAATATTCACTTGACTTTTTGTGCTTTTTGGGATATACTATATTGTGTACAAAGAAACAACAGTACATCTCAGACGACAGCAGTACAGCGTTACTCTACTGTCGCACGGAGGGTAAAAATGAAAAGATACGCAGTCACTTTGTTTATTGCGGCGCTTGCTTTAGCTTTGGTGCCGGCTTTAAGCGGATGCGGCTCGGATAACACATCATCGGACAATTCAACACCAGACATAACATCAACAACACCGCAGAGTACCGACTCAGAACCTTCGTCACAGCAGACAACGGTATCGGATATAATATCGCTCCCGGAAAGCTCTGATAACAGCAGTACAATAAATGACCTTCGCACTCAGATAGTGTCAACCGCCGAGGCTCTTGTCGGAGTCGATTATGTCAGCGGTATGGCAACGCCTGAGCAGGGCTTCGATAATTCGGGACTTATATACTATGTCCTTCGTGAAAACGGCTTTATCAATTGTCCGAGAGGAACAGCCGCACAGAAAGAAATGGGCACAACCGTACCGCTCAGCGAGATTGAGCCGGGCGACATCCTTTTCTTTACCGATAAAGATTCAGAAACAGGCGAGATGATTGACTTCGCCGGAATATATACAGGCAACGACCAACTTATTTACAGCCCTTATCCGGGTGAAAAGGTAAAGTTTGCCGACCTTAACAGCTCTTATTGGCAAAACTGCTTCAGCCGTGCTGTAAGAGTTGCTTAAAACCGATTATGACATTGTCCTTCATATAAAACTACAGGAATGCCGTCTGCTTTGCAGACGGTGTTTTTGTATATTTTGGGGAATAACAGCGAAAAGAATCGATTTTGTCACCTTTTTGTAACCGTTGTAACCGTTTTGTAACCATTTGTAACCAAATTGTTACCATATTGTAACCGAATTTTAATTGAATTTCGGATTTTTTGTGATATACTTAAATCAAGGACAGAGAACAATATAAAACGATAAAGCAAAGGTCGTGATATTATGAAAAAGAAACTATCGTTAATCTTGGCAATGTTTACAGTTTTGGCTTTGGCTTCACTTACCGCTTGTTCCGGAAACAATTCTCCGTCCTATGAAAGCGGAAATGATCCGCAGAACAGCACTCAGAGTTCCGTAGCGGAAAGCTCTGACAGCTCTTCCGACAACACATCGAGTGAGGATAACTCCTCTGATGATACGTCAAGCGAAGACAACTCTTCCGACAACACATCGAGTGAGGATAACTCCTCTGATGATACGTCAAGCGAAGACAACTCTTCCGACAACACATCGAGCGAGGATAACTCTTCCGACAACACATCGAGCGAGGATAACTCCTCCGACAACACATCAAGCGAGGACAACTCTTCCGATAATACGTCGTCAGACAGCACCGAGCCGCCCGCTCCCTCAGAAAAAGGTGATGCAATAGCAAAGTCGGCTTATGATATGCTCGGTAAACCATTCACTGAGGGCGGATACAGCGCAGAAACAGGTTTTGATAATTCGGGACTTATCTACTATGCGCTGACATCAAACGGTGTCGATTGTCCCAGAGGACTTACCGCACAGAAAGAAATGGGAACTGAAATAGCTCTTGAAAAACTTGAAAAGGGCGATATAGTTTTCATAAAGGACGGCGACTCGTTCTTTGGCGGTATATATACCGGAGATGACACGATAGTGTTCAGTCCGTATCCGGGACAGAAAGTCCGCACCGCAAGCATGAAGTCGGTATATTATACCGACAACTTCTTAAAGGCTGTAAGAGTGGATTAAACGCTTTTATTGCAATTTTCCTTACTTTCCTAACAATTTCGCAACGCTTTGAAACAACGCATTTCAGTTATAGCAACGCACAGAAAAATCATACTACCGCATATATCTTCCGCCTTGCTTTATCACACTAATTTTTCCGTAACATTCCGCAGCATTTTGCAACGCATTAACATCATCATATAACATCAACACATCGCTGCATAGCAGCAAATTCTCCTCTCTTATATATTATGCCCCCTCGGACAACCGAGGGGGCAAAATCTTTTTGCGTATAAACCGTTTACCGCTTGATTTTCACTGCTCAAACTGTTACAATAAGACTAACAATTCATATTCAGCTTTTAAGCCGAAAGGAAACACAGATATGAAAAAACGCAGAATTTTATTCAACGATAACTGGAGATTCACCCTCACAGAACCGGACAGCGACGGAAAGACGCTTGAAAACGCACATTGGTATAATGTTGAGATACCGCACGACTGGCTTATAGGCGATACGGCAAATCTCTACAAGTCCGGCTGTGGCTGGTACGAGAAGTATTTCACCGTAGACGCACTCGGAGAAGACGATTGCTATATCCTGATCTTTGACGGCGTATATATGGATACTACCGTCTATGTAAACGATAAGGAAGTCGGCAAGTGGAAGTACGGCTATACAACCTTCAGCTTTGATATAACCGATGCTCTGAAAAACGGCGAAAACCGCATTTTAGTCAGAGTAAACCATAAATCCCCGAATACCCGCTGGTACAGCGGAGCCGGAATATACAGAAACGTGTGGCTCAGAAAAACCTCTCGCCGTCACATCGTTGAAAACGGTGTCTATATCAGCGCAAAGTGCAGTGATACAGACCGCAGAGAACACGGCAAATGGAAGACTACTGTACAGATAAGCCTTTCCGACACGGTCTGCGGCTTGATTTCATATACATTAAGAGATCCCGAGAACAGAGAGGTTTACGTTTGCGAACGCAGACTTTGCGGCAAGAACGATAAGCTGGTGTTCTATATGGACGCTCCTAAATTATGGGATATAATCACACCCAATTTATATACCCTGTCCGTGATACTTTATGACGATAACGGAAACAGGCTTGATGATACCGTTGAAAAATTCGGCTTCAGAACCACAAAATTCAGCGCAAACGAGGGCTTTTTGTTAAACGGTATGCACCTTAAGCTGAACGGTGTTTGTATGCACCACGACTTAGGTGCACTCGGCGCTGCGGTAAATTACGATGCCACCCGCCGACAGCTTGAAAAACTGAAGAATATGGGCGTAAATGCTATCCGCACCAGCCATAACCCTCCGTCAAGAGAGCTTATGGAGCTTTGCGATAAAATGGGCTTCCTCGTTGACAGCGAAATATTCGATATGTGGGAGCTTGCCAAGAACGAGAACGATTACCACCGTTTCTTCCCCGACTGGTATAAGAAGGATGTTGAAGCGTGGATAAAACGTGACCGTAATCACCCTTCGGTTATAATGTGGAGCATAGGCAACGAAATATATGATACGCATAAAAGCCCCAGAGGACTTGAGGTCGCTAAGATGCTTTGCGAGGAGGTCGAAAAGAACGACCCTATGCACAATGCTCCGCCCACGATAGCCTCAAACTATATGCAGTGGGAAAATGCACAGAATGTAGCTGATTATCTGAAGATTGCAGGCTATAACTATACGGAAAAGCTGTATGACGAGCATCACGAAAAGCATCCCGACTGGGTCATTTACGGCAGTGAAACCGCCTCGACGGTACGCTCAAGAGGCATATACCACTTCCCCTACGATACAGGCTTACTGGTATATGACGATCTGCAATGCTCCGATCTCGGAAACAGCGTTGTAAACTGGGGAGCATCTCCGCTCAGATCCTTCGCTATGGATGCCGCCGCAGAATATTCAATGGGACAGTTCGTATGGACAGGATTTGACTATATCGGAGAGCCTACCCCCTACAATACCAAGAATTCATACTTCGGCATCATAGATACCGCAGGCTTTGAAAAAGACTCGTTCTGGTTCTATAAATCGGTATGGGATATAGCCGAGGAAAAGTCCTTCATTCACGTTTCTCCTTGCTGTTGGGATTTCAACGAGGGTCAGCTTATAGACGTGCTTGTTTATTCCGACCTTCCGTTTATCAGACTTCACTACTGCGGAGAGATGTATGACGGAAAGGTGATAGATCACCTCACGGAAGACAAGCTCTGCGCCCGCTTCACAGTGCCGTTCCATAAGGACAAGCCGCTTGCGGTAAGAGGCTATCTCAGCCCCGATTGCGATGTTGACGATTACGAAAAGGAGGAGGTCCTTTTCACCTCTCTCGACCCCTATAAAGTAAATATGAGCCCCGATGTGAGCGAAATAGCGGCTGACGGAAGATCGCTTGCGTTTATTACCGTAACCGTTGACGATATAATGGGACAGGAAGTTCAGAATGCGGTAAACAGAATAAAGTTCACCGTAAAGGGCGCAGGCAGACTTGTAGGACTTGATAACGGCGACAGCACCGACTATGACAGCTATAAGGGCAATCATAGAAAGCTGTTCTCCGGAAAGCTCCTTGCGATAATCGAATCCACCTTTGAAACAGGCGACATAGTTATCACCGCCGAAAGTGAGGGCTTGAAGCCTAAAACGATAACTATAAAAGCAGTAGCCCCAGAAACAGAGCCGCAGGGAGTAAGCGTTGTCACTCAAAACGCATTCCCCGCAGTAACCACGCCCTACACAAATGAAATTCCCGTAAGAAAAATCGACCTTTTCGACAGTGAGCCTCGTACACTGACAAAGGAACGTGATACTGCCGAAATTTCGGTAAAGATATTCCCCGAAAACGCAACCTTCCGTGACATAGAGTTCAAATGCTGTACCGATAACGGAGTTGAAATCAGCTTTGCAAAGGTAGTTTCGTTTGACGGGAATACGGCAACACTGAAAGCCTTCGGTGACGGCAAATTCCGCCTGAGAGCATATTCAAAGAACGGTACCGATATTCCGAAGATTATCTCCGAGCTTGAATATACGGCAGAAGGACTCGGAAAAGCAGAAAAGAATCCTTATATCTTTATTGCCGCCTGCCTTTGCGATTTCTCGAATGTTCCCGTTATCACGATAGACAGAGGCTCGCTCGGCGGCTTTAACGGAAGAACGACCGTTGGCTTCAGCTCCGTTGATTTCGGCGGCGGAACCAAGAAGATTACGATAAGCGTCGGAAACAGCGGCGGCGGTGAAGATTATCCCGTAGAGCTGTATCTCGGCGATGCCGACAACGGCGGCAGATATATCGGCACATTTGCAATAAAGAATAACGGCGGCTGGGACAGAGCATACCCACAGACCTTCGACTTGCCGTGCAGAATAAGCGGAACGCACGACATCAGCTTTGTTATCAATAATTCCTGCATATTCGGCGGCTTTGAGTTTGAAAAGTACGACCGTACCTATGCGGAAAACTCTGCGGCAGACAACGATAATCTGTACGGCGATGATTACAAGGTAAACGGCTCGTGCGTTGAGGAGATAGGCAACAACGTTGTTATCGAATTCAACGGCCTCGATTTCGCAGGCGGTACGGATAAGATAACCGTTACAGGCAGAACACCGCTCGATAACTGCACGATTCAGCTCAGAGTAAACGATGAGAACGGCAGCCAGACCACCCGTCTGCTCGAATTCCCCCACGCAGACGAGTACACGCCGGTAACGTTTGACATCGAGCACATCGCAGGCAAGAACAACATTGCATTCGTATTCCTGCCCGGCACACAGTTCGATATGAAATCGTTCAGATTCACAAAAACCGAAGAATAAACCGGTTCTTATTAAAGCAACACAGTGAAATATATCGCAAACACCGCCTAAAACATTTTCCGTATCGACAAGGAGTTAATATTTTCGTGAGTACATCATTACAACTGCACTGACATTGACCTTTCAAAAAAACGCCACTAACCTGAGATATATGTACTAACCTGCGGACGTGTAGCG
>OHSX01000703.1_pt1 | contig 13400 bp, 9 predicted proteins | sample 1578861 | NCBI WGS metagenome assembly OHSX01 (sample SAMEA3879530, study PRJEB24766) | human gut metagenome | biome: human-associated habitat; feature: feces | place: USA | collected 1985/1987 | reverse complement strand
CAGACCTACCGCTCCCATTCCGATAGAGAAACGCTGTATGACTACGAGTCGTCCCAGACTTTTGCGGGTATTGGCCTTGTAGCCGGCAATCAGTTCGGTAATCTGCTGTTCGTCAGCAATCGGTTCTTTCTGCAACTGTTCATTCAGTGCGTTCCATGATTTCTTCAGTTCATCCAGTTCCATATATTTATTCCTCCTTATTCATTTTTTTCAATTTGTCCTTGATGCGGCTGAGTTTGGTGGCAACGTTTGTCAAGGTCAGCCCGGTGATTTCGGCAATTTCTTCGTAGCTTTTCTCTTCCAGATAGAGCAGTATGATGGACTTTTCCAATTGTCCCAGTCGGTTTATCATCCGGTAGAGCTGCCGTAGCATGGCTTGTGTCTCGTCGGTTTCTTCAGTCCGGTCGGCTTCCTGGGTGAGGGTGACGATTTCGGGGATGTTCTTTTCTTTGCGGATAAAGCTGATGCACGTGTTCAGTGCGATGCGGTAAATCCATGTGGAAATCTTACACTCCCGCCGGAACTTGGGAAATGCTTTCCATAAGTTGAGCACCACTTCCTGATACAGGTCGTTGAGGGTAGCATTGGGTGTGGTGTACAGATAGCACACCTTATATATCACGCGCTCATACTCCCGTACCACGGATACAAACTCTTGTTCTGCATTTTCCATCTTTTAGCTTCTTTCGAATTGCTTTTGCACTGTTAGTCGCATTGTGTGGCGATAAATCACAGTTCAAAAAGGATTATTTTAATGTGTTAATGTGCCTATATGCTAATGTGCCAATGACCTGCGGCATGGTAGCACAATATACATATAGCGCAGCCAATTGGCACATTAGCATATAGGCACATTAGCACATTATTCATATTGTAGTGGCTAAAAACTTCCGCATATCCCCTATTGGCATTCCCCGGCGGCGGGCGTAGTCGTCCAGCTGGTCTTCTCCAATCTTGCCCACTGAAAAGTATCGGGATGCGGGATGTGCCAGCATCATGCCGCAGACGGAGGAGTGAGGGTGCATGGCTCCATGTTCAGTCAGCGTGATGCCTATCTGCTTCATGCCGAGCAGTTCGTCCAGCAGGAAATTCACGGATTGGTCGGGTAGGGAGGGGTATCCCACAGCGGGGCGGATGCCTTGGTATTTCTCGACCAGCAGATCCGGAATGGACAAGGACTCATCGGGAGCATACCCCCAAGCCTCCTTACGGACATATTCGTGCATCTTTTCTGTGACGGCTTCGGCGAGGCGGTCGTTCAAGGTTTGTACAAGGAGATGTTTGTAAGGGTCGTTCTTGTAAGTCTCTTCGGCCTCTTCACTGATGGTAGAGGCGAAAAGTCCTACGATGTCGGGCGTGCCCGAAGAGAGGGGACGTACAAAATCACTCAGACAGAGAAATGGACCGCCATCGGGTTGGGGTGTCTGCTGGCGGAGCAGTGGGAAGGTTGTTCCTTCTATCAAGAGGTTATCTCCGTCTGCATTTGCCTGGCAAAGCCTGAAGATGCAATGGATGGAGATTGTTTCGTCCAGTCGGCCGAGCATTCTATTGGCTTCCTTGAAGAGCTGCATGGCTTCGGAAGCTTTGGTACGTTCCTCCTCGGGAAAGGTTGTCAGCCAAAGTGCACGGCAGGAATCGCAGCCATGGATGTTGGCAATAGCCGCAAAGCGAGGCTGGAAGCCCCAGGCATGGAAGAAATAAATCCAGTTGATGTAAGGGGTTACTTCATGAATCCGATACGAAAGCAATTCATGCCCCGGTGCCAGTATTGTCCTTTTCATCCCATTTAATCCTTAATCCCTAATCCTTAATTCCTAGCCTTCACTCCCCAAATCTCAGTTCCTCGCCACGATAAGCATCGTCCACCATGCCGTCGCTATAAACGGGATGTCCGTTGGCAAAAGTCCTTTCCACTTTCCAGTTGAAGGTATGTCCTTCCAATGGGCTCCAGCCGCATTTGCTCAAAACTTTGTCGGCTGTCACTTCCCACGGGGTATCGGGGCGTACCAGCACAAGGTCTGCCCGGTAACCTTCACGGATATAGCCGCGCTCGTTGATGCGGTAAATTTGTGCGGGAGCATGGCACATTTTTTCAACGATGGTTTCGAGTGTGAATACTCCCTCATCCACCAGTTGCAGCATGCTGACAAGTGAGAACTGTATCATCGGCATGCCGGACATGGCCTTCAAGGCACCTCCTTCTTTTTCGGAGAGCAGATGGGGCGCATGGTCGGTGGCTATAACGTCTATCAGGCCGGAGTTGACGGCTGCACGCAGGGCATCGCGGTCGGCTTGCTTCTTAATGGCAGGATTGCACTTGATACGTGTGCCCAACGTGCGATAGTCACTGAGCGTGAAGAGGAGATGGGCAACGCATGCTTCGGCGGTGATATGCTTCTCGGAAAGTGAATAGTCATTGAATAATTGCAGTTCCTTGGCTGTGGACACATGCAGAATATGCAGCCGTGCACCGGCAATCCTTGCCAGCCGTACTGCCAGTTCAGAAGATGCATAGCATGCTGCCGAAGAGCGGATGTAGGGATGCTTGCCTATGGGAATATCATTCTCTCCGGCAAACATTTCCTTATACTTGGCAATATTGTTCTTGATGGTTTCCTGGTCTTCGCAGTGGGCGGCAATCAGCATGTCTGTACCGTTGAAGATGTTCAGCAGGCTGTTCATCTTGTCTACCAGCATGTTTCCGGTACTGGAGCCCATGAATAGCTTGATACCGCAGACGCGGTGCTTGTCCAGCTTGCCGAATTCGCTGTAATTGTCGTTTGTTGCGCCGAAGTAGCAGGAATGGTTTACGATACACTTCTCGTTCAGCAAATCAAGTTTGGCGTTCAAGGCATCCAGCGTAGTGGTCACCGGATTTGTATTGGGCATATCCATGATGGAGGTCACACCACCTGCGGCAGCCGCACGGCTTTCGGTGAGGATGTCCGCTTTGTGGGTCAGCCCGGGATCGCGAAAATGTACATGGTCGTCGATGATGCCAGGCAACAGATAGCATCCGGTGGCATCTATGGTCTCGTCACAAGGGGCGGAGAGCGGTTTCCAGTTGGTCAGTACCTCTGCAATGCGCCCGTCTTCTATCACTACGGAACCTTTCACGGATTGTCCTTCGTTGACAATCGTAGCGTTATGTATCAATGTTCTTTTCATATCTTCCTAATATTTATAGTAACCCCCTATCACTCTATCACCTATCACTTCATCTCCTTATCTACGGTAGGATATTTATGGAACCAACTGTTCCATTTCAACCGAATCACTCCGAATACGGCTTCACCAAAAATACTGCTGTTCATTTTGGAGGTGCCCAGTTCGCGATTGATGAAGATGACAGGCACTTCCTTTACCTTGAAGCCGCATTTGTAGGCGGTGAATTTCATTTCTATCTGGAAGGCGTATCCTTTGAAGCGGATACCGTCCAGATTGATGGTCTCCAATACCCGGCGGCGGTAACATACAAATCCGGCTGTAGTATCGTGGATGGGCAGCCCGGTGATGAAGCGTACATACTTGGAGGCAAAATAAGACATCAGTACACGTCCCATGGGCCAGTTCACTACGTTCACACCACTCACATAACGTGAACCGATGGCTACATCGGCACCCTCTTCGGAACAGGCGCGGTAGAGTCGCGGCAAGTCTTGGGGATTGTGGCTGAAGTCGGCATCCATTTCGAATACATACTCATAACCTCGTTGCAATGCCCACTTAAAGCCGGCTATGTAGGCTGTACCCAGTCCTAACTTTCCTTTGCGCTCCACCATGAAGAGGCGTTCGGGAAACTCCTGCTGCAAGGTCTTTACAATGGCAGCCGTTCCGTCGGGCGAACCGTCTTCAATGACAAGGATGTGAAAACCATGTTTCAGAGCAAAAACGGCACGGATGATATTTTCTATATTCTCCCGTTCATTGTAGGTGGGGATGATGACAATGCTGTCTGATGTTTGCATACTTATAGGTAATGGGGGTTATAACTGGGAACAAATGTAATACATTTCTTTTTTATCTGGCAGCATTTTCACACAAATCTTGATTTTGCAAAGTTCTGGCACCACGACTCTTTCATTTATGTAGCTCCTTCTAACTCCTGACTATAAGGAATGCAGGTTAAATCAAAGAACCGTATGCTTGACTTTGAACTTTAGCCTCAATCTTTAGCTATTCCCGTTTCAATCATTAACAGAAAACATTCAAACTATTAAAGAAAAACTTTCGAAGTATAAAGGATAAAGTGGGTAGATATAGGGAGAAAAAGTGCTCTTCAGTCTTGGTCTGTCTATCCCAAGCCTTGGGATAGACAGACCAAACCCTGGGATACATGTCCGCAGGCTGGGGATAAACTTTGTGTAACATAACTCCTGAATAGGGATTGTGCAGGCTGTGTTATTCATAATTGGAGGAAAAGAAGTTTCATTGCCTTCCCCGATAAATAGGGCGATACAGAAAAAAGGTGAAGGATGTGCAGGCTGACAGCAGAAAGATTATTTCAGAGAACATAGTTGCCGACAGGTCAAAGCTAAAGATTATTTGTGTATTTTTGCACCGAATTTATTTCGGTAGGCTACCTTATGAGGGGCAATACCGGGGGAAAAAGCGCAAAGCAATGAATATAACTGAACTGCAACAATCTTATGCTTCCCATCCCAATGTAGAGGGGGTGTGCAGGCTTCTGAAAGATAACTCTGTCCGTCACCTATATTGCGGAGGTTTATATGCCTCTGCCGCTTCTTTGTTTTCGTCTGTATTGGTTCAGCGGGCTACTTGTCCGCTCGTTTTCATTCTGGGTGATATGGAGGAAGCCGGTTATTTCTATCATGATTTGACGCAGATATTGGGGACGGAGCAGGTATTGTTTTTTCCTTCTTCATTCCGCCGCGCCATCAAGTACGGGCAGAAGGATGCGGCAAACGAAATTCTCCGTACAGAAGTGCTGAGTCGCCTGCAAAAAGGAGAAGAGGGGCTTTGCGTGGTGACCTATCCGGATGCGCTGGCCGAAAAGGTGGTCTCTCGTAAGGAACTGGGGGAGAATACACTGAAACTGTATGCAGGTGAGAGGGTGGATATGGACTTCGTGACGGACGTATTGCGCAGCTACGGTTTCGAATATGTGGATTACGTTTACGAGCCGGGGCAGTATGCCGTTCGTGGCAGTATTATCGACGTCTTTTCCTTCTCTTCCGAATATCCCTTCCGTATAGACTTTTTCGGCGATGAGGTGGAAAGCGTCCGTACCTTCGAGGTGGAAACACAGCTCTCGAAGGAGAAGAAAGAAAGCATCGTGATAGTTCCCGACTTGAGCCATAGCCTGGAAAAAAGGGGAAGCGGCGGCATGGTGTCGTTCCTCGATTTCCTTCCGTCGGACAGCTTGCTTGCCATGCGCGATTTTCTCTGGCTACGCGAACGCATCCAGACCGTGCACGACGAATCGCTCACCCCACAGGCCATCGCCGCCCGTGAGTCGGAGGAGAATGGAGCCATCACGCTGGAAGGCAAGCTGATTGATGGTGGCGAGTTCACCCTGCGCGCCCTCGATTTCCGCCGGATGGAGTTCGGTAACAAGCCCACCGGAACGCCGGATGCTACCGTCTCGTTCCATACTACGGTACAGCCTATCTTCCATAAAAACTTCGACATGGTGGCAGAGAGTTTCCGCGAATACCTCTCCCGTCACTACACCATCTACATATGCAGCGACAGCCTGAAACAGACCGACCGCATCCGTGCCATCTTTGAGGACCGTGGAGACAACATATCCTTTACCGCCGTGGAACGGACACTGCACGAAGGCTTTGCCGACGACACTTTGCGTATCTGCGTCTTTACCGACCATCAGCTGTTCGACCGCTTTCACAAGTATAACTTGAAGAGCGACAAGGCACGCAGCGGCAAGGTGGCCTTGAGCCTGAAGGAGCTGAACCAATTCACCCCCGGCGACTATGTGGTGCATACCGACCACGGTGTGGGGCGTTTTGCCGGACTGGTACGTATCCCCAACGGTGACACCACGCAGGAGGTGATGAAGATTGTCTATCAGAACGAAGATGTGGTGTTTGTCTCCATCCACTCTCTGCACAAGGTTTCCAAGTACAAGGGAAAGGAGGGTGAAGCGCCCCGCCTCAACAAGCTCGGCACCGGAGCCTGGGAGAAGCTGAAAGACCGCACCAAGACGAAGATAAAGGATATTGCCCGCGACTTGATAAAACTCTACTCGCAACGCCGCGAGGAGAAGGGGTTCCAATACAGTCCCGACAGCTTCCTGCAACGGGAGTTGGAAGCCTCCTTCATCTATGAGGATACCCCCGACCAAAGCAAGGCTACTTCCGACGTGAAGGCCGACATGGAGAGTGCCCGTCCGATGGACCGCCTGGTGTGCGGTGACGTGGGCTTCGGCAAGACGGAGGTGGCTGTTCGTGCCGCTTTCAAGGCTGTGGCGGACAATAAGCAGGTGGCTGTACTGGTGCCCACTACCGTACTTGCCTATCAGCATTTCCAGACCTTCAAGGAGCGCTTGAAAGGCTTGCCTTGCCGGGTGGAGTATCTGAGTCGTGCCCGCACCGCTGCTCAGGCAAAGGCTGTAGTGAAAGGGCTTGCCGAAGGGGAAGTGAATATTCTTATCGGTACCCACCGTATCCTGGGAAAAGACGTTAAGTTCAAAGACCTTGGTTTGTTGATTATTGATGAGGAGCAGAAGTTCGGCGTCTCCGTCAAGGAAAAACTCCGCCAATTGAAGGTGAATGTGGATACGCTGACCATGACGGCTACACCCATTCCCCGTACCTTGCAGTTTTCGCTGATGGGTGCGCGCGACTTGAGCGTCATCCAGACACCGCCGCCTAACCGCTATCCCATCCAGACGGAAGTGCACACCTTCAACGAGGAAATCATTGCCGACGCCGTCAATTTTGAGATGAGCCGTAACGGGCAGGTATTCTTCGTGAATAACCGTATTTCCAATCTGTTTGAGTTGAAGGCCATGATAGAGCGGCACATTCCCGACTGCCGTGTCTGTATCGGACACGGACAGATGGAGCCTGCCGAACTGGAGAAGATAATCTTTGATTTCGTCAATTACGATTACGACGTGCTGCTTGCCACTACCATCATCGAAAGTGGCATCGACATACCCAATGCCAATACCATTATCATCAACCAGGCGCAGAACTTCGGCCTCAGTGACTTGCACCAGATGCGCGGACGTGTGGGGCGGAGCAATAAAAAAGCTTTCTGTTACCTGCTGGCACCGCCTTTGTCCTCCCTTACTCCCGAAGCAAAACGACGCCTGCAAGCCATCGAGAACTTCTCCGACCTGGGCAGTGGCATCCACATTGCCATGCAGGACCTTGACATCCGTGGCGCAGGCAATATGCTCGGTGCCGAACAGAGTGGTTTCATTGCCGACCTAGGCTACGAGACGTATCAAAAGATTCTCTCCGAAGCTGTGCACGAACTGAAGACCGACGAGTTTGCCGACCTTTATGCCGAAGAACTGAAAGCAGACGGAGGCGTCATCAGTGGCGAGCAGTTTGTGGACGAATGCCAGGTGGAAAGCGACCTCGAACTTCTGTTGCCTGCCGATTACGTGACTGGCAGCAGCGAGCGTATGTTGCTCTATCGCGAGTTGGACGGATTGACACTCGACAAGGATGTGGATGCTTTCCGTTCCCGCCTCGAAGACCGCTTCGGCCCGATTCCTCCCGAAACGGAAGAACTGCTGCGCATCGTTCCCTTGCGACGCCTGGCTGCCCGCCTCGGCGTGGAGAAAGTCTTTCTGAAAGGTGGGCGCATGTCCCTGTTCTTCGTCTCCAATCCGGACAGCCCGTACTATCAGAGCCAGGCTTTCGGTAAGGTCATTGCCTACATGATGAAGTACACCCGGCGTTGTGACCTGCGCGAACAGAACAACAAACGGAGTATGTTGGTGAAGGATGTCAAGACGGTAGAAGAAGCTGTCTGTGTGTTGCAGGAGGTAGTGGCAATGCAGGTGGAAGAGTAAACTGTTGCCACTCCTGCCACTAACGTCCGAACTGCAAGGCGAATCCCAAATTGAAGAAAGTGATGTTGTTTTTGAACCAGCTATGGTCTACTCCGTCATCATACCCGTCTGTGTTATAAAGTCGTGCATCGGGGTTGGCAAACCAGTCTGCTGTCAGGAAATCACAGCGAATCATACCCGAGAGTTTACGGCTGATGCGGAACTCATAGCCTGCTGCGAAAGTTATTCCACAATATCCTTTATGGAAAAGGTGTCCGTTCCGTTCACCGCGTTTATATGTCCGTTCCTGATAGTTCATATACCCGATGCCGAACGAGAGGAACAGTCCTTGATTCCCGTTGCTCCACAAGGGCCGGTATGTGATGTTGGGGCGTATGCAGTGCAGATGTGCCTTATCCGGCAGGCGTGCCATGCGTAGATAGTCATATTGAAGTCCTGCGGCAAATAGGGGCGTGATGTAGTAGCGGCCTTCTGTCATCAGGTCATATCCCACCCGGTTGCCATTCTTGCTGAAGAAGTCGTTACGGTTTCCCTCTACATGAGGTAAGGATACACCGCCACCGAAGATGATACTGTAATTTTGCGGCAGGCATTCGCTTTGTGCCAGCAGACCTGTCGCTCCGATGGGGAGTAGGGATAGGCAGAGGAGGAGGAATCGTTTCATGCAGTTGCTGTGAGTTTCTTGGAAATATCGTATTTTTATCGTTTCCCGTATAGCTTGTCTATCAAATCCGTCCGTCCTATCCGGCGCAGTTCGTTTATGATGTTCCTGCGCTCTTCGGGTTTGTACCAGAAGAAGAATTGGCGTTGAGCCAGTTTCTCGCGCTGCGTTTTGGCACTGAATACCGGTTCCAGCGTATAAGGATGGAAGCCCGTGTACCATGCTTCGGTGGCAACGGTCATGGGAGTAGGGGTAAAGTCTTGCACTTGCTCCAGATGGAAGTCCAGTCGCTTGGTGATGACGGCAAGTTCCGCCATATCTTCCTCCTTGCATCCGGGATGGCTGCTGATGAAATAAGGAATAAGCTGCTGGCGTAGTCCTTCTTCATGGTTAATCCTGTCGAATATCTTCTTAAACTCACCGAACTGGCTGAACGGAGGCTTGCGCATGATGTTGAGCACGCGGTCTGACGTATGCTCCGGTGCTACCTTCAGGCGACCGCTGACATGGCGGGCAATGAGCTCGCGGGTATATTCCTGCGTACTTTTGTTAGTGTTCGGGTCCTTGCTCTGGTGCAGCAGCAGGTCATAGCGTACACCGCTGCCAATGAAGGACTTCTTGATGCCGGGCAGGGCATCTACGGCATGATAGATGTCGAGCAGCGGACGGTGGTCCGTATTCAGGTTGGGGCATACCTTGGGGTAGATGCACGACGGGCGTTTGCATTTCCTGCAGACGGCCTCATCCCGTCCCTTCATGCGGTACATATTGGCCGACGGGCCTCCCAAATCGCTCAAATAACCCTTGAAGTCTGGCAGCTCCGTGATGGCTTTCACCTCTTTCAGAATGCTCTCCTTGCTGCGGCTTACGATGAATTTGCCCTGGTGTGCGGAGATGGTGCAGAAGGCACATCCTCCGAAACATCCGCGATGCAGGTTGACGGAGAACTTTATCATATCATATGCGGGAATCCGCTTTCCTTTGTATTTAGGATGGGGAAGGCGGGTATAGGGTAGATCGTACGAATGATCAAGCTCTTCCTGACTCATCGGAGGATAAGGAGGATTGACAATGACTACTTTATTATCTACCTCTTGTGTGATACGGGAAGCCGCATATTTATTGGATTCTTCTTCGATGTGCCGGAAATTGCTGGCCTGTTTCTTTTTATCAGCCAGACACTCTTCATGTGAGTAAAGCTGAATATCGTCTGCGTCAGGAGTCCACTCTGTCGCACGGCAGAGATAGGCTGTCTGAGGGATGGTTCCCGCTATTTTCTTGAGTTCGCCGGCTGTCAATGAAGCATCTTCCATAGGAAGCAGTTCCTTCATTTTCCGGGTTAGCTCTACTATCGGCTTTTCTCCCATACCATAGATCAGCAAGTCTGCGCCACTATCGCATAAGATACTTTTCTGAACTTTATTCTGCCAGTAATCATAATGACTCAGACGGCGCAAACTCGCTTCAATACTTCCTAATATAACAGGAACGTCCGGATAGAGTCTTTTTAGAATCTGACTGTATACGATGGAGGGATACTCCGGACGCATATCCGGACGACCGTCCGGAGTGTACGCATCCTCACTGCGCAGACGCTTGTTGGCAGTGTATTTGTTAACCATCGAGTCCATACTTCCGGCAGAGATGCCGAAGAATAATCGGGGACGACCCAGCTTTCTGAAGTCACGCAGGTCATCACGCCAGTTGGGCTGGGGGATGATCGCAACTTTCAAACCTTCCGCTTCGAGGATACGTCCGATGACGGCAGCGCCAAATGAGGGATGGTCTACGTAAGCATCACCGCTGAAAAGAATGACATCCAGTTCATCCCATCCGCGGAGTTCCACTTCTTTCTTGGTGGTAGGTAACCAATCGGTCAATCGATATTCTTTCATGCCGCAAAGATACGGATAATAAAAAACATCCCAATGATTTTTTTATTCATTGGGATGTTTAACTTCAATCATTAAGATGTTTTTTAAAACTTCTCATTGATTGTAAATTGCAATGTCATTTGCTCTCCGTCATAGATTTCACGAAAACCGATGCTTTGCTCGGAAAGATATTCCTTTAAGTCTTGGAAAGCATCTGCATGATTCATGATAATTTCGAGCGTTTCACCGAAAGGAGCCTCGCATATAGCTTTGATTGCAGGAATCAAAGGACTGTAAGCTGTTGTTCCGCAGGTATCTACCGTAATCATTATTCCTCCTCTTCTTCCGCTTCCGGACTGGAGAGCCAGGTAAGATAAAGCTTGATGAGCTGTTGCAAGCCGAATGCCTTCATATTATTGTGATAAATCACGTCGATACAAAGGTCCAGCAAGTCTTTACTGTCTTCCTCCTGACTGGCGATAAGGGAGCGGATATTTAGTTTCAACTTATCCAGAACTGCTTCATCTATAATACCGGTACTGTCGATAAGATGACGGAACAGAGCATATTTTTCAATCGTTCTCAAGTTTTCATTAGATACTTCTATGCTGCGTGTACCGCTAGGGTTTGCTTGTATAGTATACATCGTTTTTTAGTTTTAAGGGTTATTACTAGGAGCAAAGATAGAATTTAAAATGAAAAACGGATTAAAAAAGCCCGGATATTTTTATCCGGGCTTTCAGAAAATAAATCTTATATCCGTGAGTACTTTATTTCTGAGTAAAGAAACCTAGTATCCCTGCCATAATGCTGGCTCGATCTGTTTCGGACTGAATGCTTTCGAAAGGAAAGCCGAGTATAAAGGTACGATAGTCCGCCCCTTTGTAAGCAATGCCTGCCGACTGATTGCCACGTGCATAAGTAAATACTGGAAATGCGGGAGCTACCGGAACAATACAATCCGGTGCTGTAACAGCATAACTGTTTTCATTGGGCAGGCGGGGGATCGTGATACTGCGTCCTAATCCATTGATTTGACCGGAACTTTTGTCTGTCAGACTGTTCTGATAACCGTATTTCAAAACTTTTTCTGTAAACTCCCGGTTCCCTTGTGTTCCGCTCATGTCACTTCCCACATACGCACCGCTGACGAACAAATTACCTCCTGACTGGCAATAGCTTGTAATCAGTCTTTGCATCGGTGAAGAGAATGTTTTGTAATATGCTTTGGCTATCGGGTCTTCCTTTTCAAGTCCGAGTATATAGTCTACGATCGGGTAATCTTCTAAAGTGACGATTCCATTTTCTACCGCTTCGTCGCTGCACGAAACAAAACTGTATTTCCCTGCTGCCTGAATGGCTTTTCCATGGATGAAAGGATAATCAAACGTATTTCCTGCTATCTCCATGCCTTCCAGTTCTCTGCCGCTATGTCCCAGGCTGCCTTCTCCTTCTTTTCCGGCTTGTGAACGGTTGAATCCGCTTTGTGCCCCACAAAAAGAGATATTGGACAAATAAGGCACTCCCGGATCCTGTTCCAAATCAAATCCGGCTTTGTCCGGTGTGTTAATGACAGCCGGACCGCTGATTCTGTCGAATCCATTGATAATCAAGATTCTCTCTCGTTCACGTTTTGCCTTATAAGCCGAAAGGATTTCAGAAGGAAAACTTTCTCCTCCCCGGTTTACGGCTGTCACTTTGAATGAATAGACAAGTCCCGGTTCTACTTTGACACTGTAATAGGGTTTGCTGACCAGAGTTCCGTTGTCGAATCCTCCGTATCCGATGCGTGTATATACCATATATTCCCGTGGACGGGCTGTCGGTTCCAGCGGATCGTCTTCCCCTTTCCAGGTAAGTTCCAGTGTATTTTTCTTTTTTCCGAAATGGATAGCGAAGTTGCTGACCGGAAGAGGTTGCACTACATAGTCTTTGCCATGTTGACTGTTTATAAATTGCAGGATACCTTTGTAGATAGCACGTCCTACGGTAAACTTGAAATTCGGATTATGACCGAGCTGCATATCTGCAAAGTTCTGATGAGAGAGCAATTCGATAATCGTGGAAGGAGTAGCAGGAAGTCGTGTCTCACTGTAATTCCGGTTCCACATGCTGCGGCGTGTCCATGGTAGATTGTAGTTCGTACGAATATCTTTCTGAATTTGAGTCAGCAGGATATCCGCAAGATCACGTGAAGCATATCTGTCCATTCCCGAATTTAGTTTGCCATTATTGAAATCGGTGGTATAGATACCGAGCGAACCGATGATTTCATCGTCTTTACTGCATCCTGCGTCACTATGAAGTGCCATAGTCATTTCCAGAGGTACACCTAAACCCGCTTGTCCCGGATTATAGACAGAGCCTCCCGACAGATAGTTGATTGTATTGGAACGTGTATTGATATCGTCTGTATAATCGTTTTCTCCTTTACGCCCGGCATATACATCGTATGGCATACCGGCCCACTGGGATGAATATCGTGCTCCTTCCAGATAACGGGGAAGTCCGCTTATTTTTCCTCCTCGTGAGATATTACCCATTCCGCCTCCGAAGCGTACGGCATCTGCACACACTACGCCATGCTCGCTACTTTCATTACTAAGCACAACCATACCGTAGTCATTATTTCCTTTGTCAAACTCAAAAGTTCCGAGATACACCCAAGTACCGCCGCCTATTTTCTGATTGACCTTAAATTCCGTGACACCCCCATTATGAAAGACGAGGTATTTGGCATCGCTCACGCTATTGGGTAGTGTCTGATATGAAACATAGACCGCATATTTTCCGGTTGCCGGCAGGGTAGGTACCCATTCGGCAAAAGCCTGATCCTTATTCTTCTTTTTTTTCT
>OHSX01000683.1_pt1 | contig 13674 bp, 8 predicted proteins | sample 1578861 | NCBI WGS metagenome assembly OHSX01 (sample SAMEA3879530, study PRJEB24766) | human gut metagenome | biome: human-associated habitat; feature: feces | place: USA | collected 1985/1987 | reverse complement strand
AAAGATACAAAAAAGCCAACTAATTCGCAATACTTTGTGTATGAATTAGTTGGCTGATTTTGTAATATTTAATGAATGTCCCGCATTACTTATAAATCAAGAAAATACAGGGAATCTTCGATAAATCCGGCAATTTCCCCTGCCACTCCTTTATTGTCTTAGTCTTTATATATTCTCCTTCACACGTAATATTGGCAGCAATACAAAGTTTGGTTTGCGGACGGCAATTCTTAAGAATATCTTCCGCCATCTTATTATTACGATAAGGAGTTTCAATAAAAAGCTGCGTCTGATCTTCTGCATAAACACGTTGCTCCAATACCTTAATACGTTTCGCACGCTCACCAGGCTCAATAGGCAAATAACCATGAAAAGCAAAACTCTGTCCATTAAAACCCGATCCCATAACAGACATAATAATAGAGGAAGGTCCTACCAAAGGCACCACTTTAAGATTCTTACGCTGAGCAATAGCAACCACGTCCGCTCCAGGATCAGCAACAGCCGGACAACCGGCTTCAGAAATAACTCCCATGGACTGTCCGGCCAACAAAGGTTTCAGATAACCGGAAATATCTTCAGGAGAAGTATGTTTGTTCAATGGATAAAAAGTCAATGCATCTATGTCAATCCCGCGATCTACCTTTTTCAAAAAGCGACGTGCCGAGCGTACATCTTCTACAATAAAATGTTTGATGCCGAGAATGACCTCTTTATTATACACAGGCAACACATTTTCCACAGGAGTTTCGCCTAATGTGACAGGCAATAGATACAAAGCAACTTCCATCATACTACTAATCAATCAAAATATCAAGGTTTGAAATCTGTTTCAGCCAACATCTGATGATAATCCGTCTTAGCCAACAAATCCTTTATTGTCATATCAGGATGCTTTTTCATATATTCATCAATCAGCAAAATCCCCATCCATACTCCAATACTTGCAGGAGTTTTCTCACCCATAATAGAAATAAAGGGATCCTTGCGTATATAAGTACGTACAACAAGGGGATCGGTAGCATATAAATGACCATTTTCAACCATTGTCTTCCACAGACTTGTTTTATTCTTCCTGCACCACTCAGCCTCATCCTCACTATATCCCATCTCTTTCTCAAAAGATTCATACCCTAAAATATGAGCCACTATCCAATTTATCTTTCCACGATGCATAATCATATCTAATAAAGTACGACCAGGCTGCCATGGCAAAGGATACTGACTCAGCAAATAAAAGGTAAAACAATCCGGAACAATACGATCAGGCTCCATACTGCGACATTGATAGTCATAATAGAAGCGTTTATATAAAGGATAATCTGCTCCCATATACTTATCAATACTAAAACCCAAAATACTGTCCCCAACTACAACAGACTGATTCAGAGCAGCTATTTGAGCATAAAAATGAGGAACGAACAATGCAGGAACCTCTTTTTTCAAACGTTTGAAACCTTTGGTCAGTTTTTCCTCAACCCAACCAAGATCCTTAAATTTCTCTTCGGCATCGTGCATCAAAGTCAATAAAGTAGAATCCGAATAATATTCCAACATCCGGTCGTTAATCTTCATGTCATCCACCTCACCTATCGCCAATACATCTTCTATCAACAGTTTGGTAACCTGAGGATAGTCCGTATTCATTTTTTGCAGTGCCGAGAAACTATTCATCGTGACATACTCATACTGCAAACGATCATAACGGGCAACTCTTACATCCACATCAGCAGTATTGCCACTCTTCCCATCCCACTGACAGGAGGAAAGAGCAACAAGACATACTACTAATATGAATATAATTTTGCGCATCATCTATTTCTTATCCGTAAATGATGTTTCCGTTTTCGTCTTTATATTCATCCAGACCTTTTTCATAAGTTGCCATAGCACGCAAACTCATACCTACACTGGAGAAACCTCCATCATGATATAAATTCTGCATAGTCACTTTACGAGTCAGGTCAGAGAACATTACAATGCAGTAATCTGCACATTCGTCTGCCGAAGCATTGCCTAATGGTGACATACGGTTAGCAAAGTCAAACAGCTTATCCATACCTTTCACACCTGAACCGGCAGTAGTCATGGTCGGTGACTGAGATATGGTATTCACACGCACATGATGTTCACGACCATAAATGTAACCAAAACTGCGTGCGATAGATTCAAGCAATGCTTTTGCATCCGCCATATCATTATATCCATAGAATGTACGTTGTGCAGCAACATAACTCAAAGCCAGAATTGAACCATACTCCGCAATAGCATCCAGCTTTTTAGCAGCTTGAATCATTTTGTGGAACGAAACGGCAGATATATCCAGAGTCTTGCTCAACATATCATAATCGAGGTCATCATAAGTACGTTTCTTACGAACGTTAGGAGACATACCGATAGAATGCAGAACGAAATCTATTTTTCCACCCAATATTTCCATCGAACGTTTGAAAACATTCTCCAAATCTTCTACGCTGGTTGCATCTGCCGGAATTACCTCACAATTCAGTTTCTCAGCTAAAGCAGAAACTTCTCCCATGCGGACAGCTACCGGAGTATTGGACAATGTAATGGACGCACCTTCTTCTACAGCCTTTTCAGCAACTTTCCATGCGATAGACTGTTCGTTCAATGCACCAAAAATAATACCTCTTTTTCCTTTCAACAAATTGTAACTCATACCTTCTTTATTGTTAAATTAGTTTGCAAAGATACAAACAAATAAATTAATCATAGCTTTTTTTGCACACAAATGAAGAAATAATGCAATTATAAAACTAATTTTTACCATTTAAGGTTTCAGCTAAATGAGAATTTAACAAAAAATCCACTTATTCTATCAAATAGTGCACATAAAGGACAATTCTTTCAGCTATATTTGCCATCGAATTAAGAGGTTTTTTCATAATATTTATTTAAGGTTAGAATTAGGTTAACATGAAACATTATTGCTGCTCCCGTAAATAGCCCGTGAGGGTCTTTTACGGGAGAGTGATAAGACTTCTTAAAGCAACAATCAACTAGATAATTATTAATCTTAAACATATATAATACCAATGACTACTTTAATAAAGAAGATTCTATTACTTCCTGCCACATGTTTAATTCCTTTTTTGACCGGATGTAATAATTGTCCGTCTACGACTATTGTAGAAGATATTATAGATCCCGCCATCTATACAAGCCTCCCTTTCAAGATGGATAAAGTTGAACAACCTACTTTTCCAGACTATTCGGTAAACATCATAGATTTCGGTGCCAAGCCAGACGGTATCACTTTAAACACAAAGGCTATTAATGATGCAATCCAACAGGTTAATGCCAAAGGAGGTGGCAAAGTCATTATTCCTGAAGGCTTGTGGCTGACCGGTCCCATCGAACTATTGAGCAATGTGAATCTATATACAGAAAAGAATGCATTAGTATTATTCAGTGCAGACCATTCACTATATCCCATTATAAACACGTCTTTTGAAGGTTTGGAAACCCGTCGTTGCCAGTCTCCTATTTCAGCACGTAATGCTGAAAATATAGCGATTACAGGCCACGGAGTATTTGATGGAAATGGAGACACATGGCGTCCGACCAAAAAAGATAAACTGACTGAAGGCCAATGGAAAAAATTGGTCGCCTCCGGTGGTGTGGTAGATACCGACGGAAGAATCTGGTATCCCAGTGAAGGTGCATTGAAAGGTGCTATCCTGTCAAAAGACAACTTCAACGTACCTCGTGGAGAACTTACCGATTCTGACTGGGACTACATGCGCGACTGGTTACGTCCTGTATTGCTAAGTTTCATCAAATGTAATAAGGTATTGCTGGAAGGAGCGACATTCAAAAATTCACCCAGTTGGTGCTTACATCCGCTATCATGTGAAAATATTACAATTAATAAAGTTACAGTTTCTAATCCTTGGTACTCACAAAACGGAGATGCTCTTGATTTGGAATCATGTAATAAAGCATTGATTATCAACAACTCATTTGATGCAGGAGATGATGGTATCTGTATAAAGTCAGGAAAGGACGAACAAGGGCGCAAACGCGGTGAACCTTGTCAAAATGTTATCGTTATGAACAACACCGTATTACATGGACATGGAGGTTTTGTTGTAGGTAGTGAGATGTCAGGAGGCGTAAACAACATATATGTAGACAATTGTACTTTCATGGGTACAGATGTTGGCTTACGCTTTAAAAGTAATCGTGGGCGTGGCGGATTGGTAGAGAATATCTACATCAGCAATATCAACATGATTAATATTCCGAACGAAGCATTAATATTCAATTTATACTATGGTGGAAAAGGTCGTGGTGAAGATCCTAATCAGGATGAAAAGAAAGCAGAAACTACCATCCCTCCTGTAACAGAAGAAACTCCGATATTCCGTAATATCTTTATCAAAGATGTAACCTGTAACGGAGCAGGCAGGGCTGTGTTCTTCAATGGCTTGCCTGAGATGAGAATCAAGAATATCAATATGGAGAATATCATCGTATCTAATGCTAAAGAAGGTGTAGTATTAAGCGAAGCCGACGAAGTTAATATGAAAAATATCAAAATAGAGTTATTAAAAAGTGGAAAGAACTTGAAGATGCAAAATGTTTCCAATGTAACGATAGACGGAAAGAATCATGCTGAAATCGGGGCACAAGGAGAAGAACTCAACTTCTAATTCTTACACCCATTAGTGCATTTCTCCACTTAATTTATAAAAATAGTAAAGCACGGATTGCACGGATAAACACGGTTTTCATACTAACACTGTGTAATCCGTATGATCCGTGCTTAAAATAATAAACTATACATCATTATGAAAAAGCACTCAATTATTGTCCTCACATTATTAGCAGGATGCTTTACCAACTCTTTTGCACAAAAAGGCGAAAAGACACTGACCGTAGAAGTCAGCAATGAATGGAATCAAAATAAGACCGACGAACCGATAGTGATAGATTTAAATAACCTGAAAGCAGGTTTCAACATCAAATCCGCCACTGTATGGGAAGGTAATAAAGAAATTCCGTCCCAACTGGACGATCTGAACGGTGACGCACGTGCTGACGAACTGGCTTTCCTTATCGATATGCCAGCCAAAAGCAACAAAAGTTTCCGTATAATTCTCTCTTCAGAAAAAAGTGAAAAAAACTATCCGGCACGTACTTATGCCCAAATGAAAGCTTACGGACATAACAACAAATTCGCCAATATTACGGGATTTTCAGCGGCAGGAACCGAGAATGTATATAGTTTTGTTTACCATCACGGACCGGCTATAGAGAGTGAATTAGTTGCCTATCGTATCTATTTCAACGAAAAACAGACGGTAGATCCATATAGCAAAGTAAATAAAAGACTGGAAATAAAAGAGACTTGTTTCTACCCTACCAAAGCGCAACGCGCCAACGGCTACGGAGATGATGCGCTACGTGTTTACAATAGTGGTGGTGTAGGTGCATTAAAAGGTTGGAATGGTACTGAAGCGACCCACATAAAACCAGTAGTAAACCGCACGGAACGTGTACTAGCCTCCGGTCCTGTACGTGCCATCGTCGAAGCAGAAGTCATCGGTTGGGAATATCAAGGGAACGATTTGAACATGATCAATCGATATACCATCTATGGCGGTCATCGGGACATGAAGGTAGATGTCCTGTTTGACCGTCCGCTTAAACAGGAAGTCTTTGCAGCAGGTGTACAGATTCTGAAAGAAGGAGGTCACATGAGCGACCATAAAGGACTGACTGGAAGCTGGGGAACCGACTGGCCTGTCACAGACACCATAGGCTATGTGAAGGAAACAACAGGTATGGGAACTTTCATTCCTAAATATATCGGTAAAGAAGTACAAGACGGATCAAACTACTTATATACCTTACAAGCACCGGGGCAACAGCATTTCCACTATTACGTTACTTTCACCTCAAAAAAAGAAAGTTTCGGATTTAAAGATATGAAAGACTGGTTCAATTATCTTCCCCAATGGAGAAAAGAATTGGAACATCCTTGCAAAATTACAATTAAATAAAAAATCTAAAACCATGAAACGACTAATCACTCTCTGTCTGCTAGGAGGCTGTTTTTTATCTGCTCCCGCACAGAATTATGTATCCCAAGCCTGGGTGGCCGACCAAGGCAATGGGACCTACAAAAATCCAGTCCTGTATGCGGATTACTCCGATCCGGACGTTTGCCGTGTAGGAGACGATTATTATTTGACCTCATCCAGTTTCAACTGTCTGCCCGGTTTACAAATATTACACTCCAAAGACCTTGTCAACTGGACTATCATAGGTGCGGCTGTACCCTACGCACTGCCCCCTGTTACCGATGTCCGTCCTGAACATGGCAACCGTGTATGGGCACCCAGTATCCGCCACCATAACGGTGAATTCTATATATTCTGGGGTGACCCGGACCAAGGAGCATTCATGGTGAAAGCCAAAGATCCGAAAGGTCCCTGGAGCGAGCCAGTTTTGGTGAAAGCCGGAAAAGGCATCATCGACACGACTCCATTATGGGATGATGACGGTCGTGTATATTTGGTTCACGCTTATGCAGGAAGCCGGGCCGGACTGAAAAGTGTAATTACAATTTGTGAGCTAAGTGCCGATGCAAGTAAAGCTATCACACAATCCCGTATCATTTTCGATGGTCATGAAGCACATCAAACTTGTGAAGGGCCCAAATTCTATAAACGTAATGGATACTATTACATCTTCCATCCGGCAGGCGGCGTTCCTACAGGATGGCAAGTCGTACTTCGCTCAAAAAACGTATACGGTCCATACGAATGGAAAACAGTATTAGCGCAAGGCAACTCTCCCGTCAACGGGCCTCATCAAGGCGGTTGGGTAGACACCCCTACGGGAGAGGACTGGTTCATGCACTTCCAAGACGTAGGAGCTTACGGACGCTTAGTCCATCTGCAACCTATGAAATGGGTTGATGACTGGCCCGTTATAGGTGTTGATAAAGACGGCGATGGTTGTGGCGAACCTGTTCTGACTTATAAAAAGCCTAATGTAGGTAAGAACTATCCTATTTGTACCCCGCAAGAAAGTGATGAGTTTGATGGTTATACATTGTCTCCTCAATGGCAATGGCAGGCTAACATCAATGAAAAATGGGCTTATTTCAACGGAGGAGAAGGATTTGTACGTCTATACTCCTACCCAGTTCCCGAAGATTATAAAAGTTTATGGGATGTTTCTAATCTGATGCTACAAAAAACCCCGGCTCCCAATTTTACTGCCACCACCAAACTTACTTTCAAGCCGACAGAAAAATATAAAGGTGAACGCACGGGACTGGTTGTAATGGGAATGGATTATGCCGGATTAGTTGTTGAAAACACAGACAACGGACTTGTCCTGTCACAAGTGGAATGCCTGAAAGCCGATCGGGGAGCTACTGAAAAAGTAAATGCTTCCGTTCCCTTAAAAGACGGCACAATCTATCTTCGCGCTAAATTTTCCGCAAAAGGAGACAAGATTAAAGCCAGTGAAGGCGGTCACGACTTATTAGTGAAATGTAACCTCAGCTACAGTACGGACGGCAAGAAATTCCAGCCATTAGGAGAAACTTTCCAAGTAAAAGAAGGTAAATGGATAGGAGCCAAGGTAGGTATCTTCTGTACGCGCCCCGCTATTGTAACCAATGACGGAGGATGGACGGACGCTGACTGGTTCAGAATTGAAAAATAAAGAAAATATTCATAATACATTGTACTTTTTGCATTTTTAATCCATGAAAGTCGTATATCGTGTCGGTTAAATTCCTAATTTTGTGCCGCAAAAGGCATCCATGAACAATAATGCAAGAAAATACAATAGATATAATGAAGTAGACGAAAGGATACTAGCTCTCTTTGCAGAAAACAAAGAAAAGGCCTTTCGTCTACTGTATGATACTTATTATCTCCCTTTATGTCTCTACTCTGTACAGTTCACAGGTTCTGCGGAAACATCAGAAGATATCGTACAGAATTTATTTGTGAGTTTTTGGGATAAAAACTCGCATACCACTATTTCCTCCAATCTGCACGCATGGCTATTCAATGCCGTCCGTTTCTCCTCACTGACCAAAGTACAACGGGAACGTTACTTTTCTTTAGACGAAATGGAAGAAGAATCTTATTCTCCTATCGATGATTTTTATGATGAAGAAGAGCTATTGCAAAAAAGGAATCAATTACTGGCCGAATTAAAAAAATTGCCGGAACAAGAGTATAATGTTTTAGTCAAAATTATTCTGGAAGACAAAAAATACAAAGAAGTAGCTGAAGAGCTCCATATTTCCATAAATACAGTAAAAACCCACCTATCACGCGCACTAAAAATGTTGCGTCGTTTCAATATGACAGAAATCCTAATCTTATTTAATTTATAAATTTCTTCAGATTTTTGTCACCCATTTTGTGTAATTGTGATACTTCTGTTAAACAGTACAACAATTATGCAAAAGAATAAAACGGAAATTCTAATTCAAAAATACCTGTCCCATCAACTCAATGAACAGGAATTTGAAGAATTAAAGCAATGGATTGAAAAGGACGCATCGCATAGAGAAATTTTTGTGAAGTTACTTTCACTCCATCATGTAAACAACCAACTTAACTTATTACATCAGTTTGATAAAGAAGGCTCATGGAAGTCACTTCAAAATCGTTGTAACCAATCCGGTAGTATTTATCGCCGTATCGTAGTCTATTCCTCAGCCGCTGCAATAGCAATACTGATAGGGATTACCTCCATTTTATATTTCAATGACCGGAACCTAGCACCTGTTATTGCCCAAAGCGAACAATCACAACAATCACCTCTTTCCCAAAATCCAGAAACTCCTAAAGCCACCTGGGTACAAGCAAACCAGTCTGTAGTTCCACTTTATAACAGCCAACGGGAAATCAATGGAAGTCGTATCAACAATGGAGAGATCACATTCCCACAAGAAAGTAATTATCCTCATAAGCCAGAACCAGATGCTGAATTATTACAGAATAAAATCATAGTACCCAAAGGTTCGGAATACGCAATAGTACTGGCTGACGGCACAAAAGTAAAAATGAATGCGGACTCCCATATCAACTTTCCGGTTCAATTCGGAGATACCCGGGAAGTTACTTTGGAAGGAGAGGCCATGTTTGAGGTTACACACGATGAAGCCCGCCCTTTCATAATAAAAACACACGACCATACTATTTATGTATTAGGAACAACTTTCAATATCTCGGCTTATCCCGATGAAGAATTATCAGTAACCTTGATTGAAGGAAAATTAAAGGTAAATGCTCCATCAGGTGAATATTATCTACTACCAGGCGAACATTACTCTTCTGCACAATCAAAAGTTTACAAAGTAGATCCTGAATTCTATATTTCATGGACTGAGGGCGCTATGGAATTTGACGCAATGCCATTTCCCTTGCTGATAGCCCGTCTGTCCCGATGCTATAATGTAGATATTCAAATAGCATCCAAGGAATTAGAAACCATGAAATTCACCGGAGTTATTTTCCGCAACAAGCCTTTGGACTTTGCACTAGACATCATTCATCGTGTATCCGATGTCAAGTTTGAGAAAAAGGGAGAAACCATATTAGTAAAAAAACAATAATCAAGCCCTGTATAACAGGAATATTCTAAATTATTAAATAAGTTATTTGAGTTTTATGAAAAGAAACGAGCTTTGGAAGAGTTTAGTAGCTAAACCTCCAAAAATGAGGTTTTTAGTAATGCTAATGTGCATATTCTGCACATTCAACGCTGTGTTTGCAAATGTATCAGCTGATAAGACAGTCACTATCAAAAGTGAAAACATCAGTGTGAAAGAGGCCCTTAACATGGTCAAAAAGCAAACCGGAATTAATATCATGTACGAAGATGCAACTTTGAACAATGTACCTTTGAAACTAACATTAAACAAAGAACCTTTAGAGCAAGCACTTTCAGTGATTTGTAGCCAGGCAGGTATGCGTTATGAGTTAGTGGAAAACAATTATGTGTTAATATTACCGATTGACAGAAATGCCAAACGCAGAACGATTACCGGAGTTATCAAAGATGATACGGGTGAACCGGTCATTGGAGCTTCTATTGTCATCCAAGGTACAACTTTCGGTACTGTAGCCAATATGGATGGGCAGTTCATGTTGTCTTATCCCGAAAATACTAAAAATGACGAACTAATGATCAGCTTTATCGGTATGCAGACGGTTAAGGAGAAAATTGGTAACAGACATGTCTTCAATGTAAAAATGGAAAGTGAAGTAACTAATCTGGACGAGGTTGTCGTAGTAGGTTATGGTACTTCCTCCATTAAGGACTTGACCGGTTCTGTTGCTTCAGTAGGTTTAAAACAATTGAGCCAATTAAACACTCCTAATGTAACCTCCATGCTTCAAAACTTGGCTGCCGGTGTACAGGTATCCCAAAATACAGGTGTTCCGGGTGAAACTGTCCGTGTACGTGTGCGGGGTGCCACGTCATTGACCGGTTCCAATGAACCCTTGTATGTGATCGACGGAGTTCCTGTAGAAGATCCCAGTATGCTGGATGCAATTTCGCCCAATGATATCCAGTCTATGGACGTACTGAAAGACGCTTCTGCGGCTGCTATCTATGGTTCTCGCGCCGCAAATGGTGTAGTTATCGTTACCACTAAAAAAGGAGTGGAAGGTTCCAAACCTACCGTCAGCTTCAACTACAATGTTACCACTGATGTTCAAATTAAGAACTTCCGTATTTTATATGGTGATGAATGGCGGGAAACAGTACGCCGCTTTGCCAAAGAAACCTTGGTATATGATCCGTCCAACCAATATGCATTGGAAATTCTTGAACCTAATTCCACTGCATTAGGCAGTGCCAACACCAATTGGTTTGATGAAGTGAAACAAACTGCTATCCGCCATAATGCCGACTTGACTGTAAGCGGAGGCAGTAAAGTATCTAAATACCTTATTTCATTATCAGTATTCGATCAGCAAGGTATGGTCAAAGGAGGTGACTTAAGCCGATATAACGCACGTGTGTCTACAGAAATGAACGTGCTGCCTATCCTTCGTTTTGGTATTAATGCCAATATGAGTTATACAGACCAAAATAATGCGAACACATCACTATTTAGTGCGCAAGGATTCCGTCCTGACCTTCCTATATATAATGATAACGGTGAATTTGATATGTCCACAGGTCAAGCCAACCCGGTAGCCAACACCTATAAGAAAAATCATGATAATATTTACCGCATCATGGGAACCGTATACGGAGAAGTTGATATTTGGAAAGGATTCCGGTTTCGTTCCAGTTTATCGGGTAATTTACAATTTACTGAAAACAATTCATTCAGTCCAAGTTTTCTAAGTACTAGAAATGAAGCCAGTGGGTCAGAATATCATTATAAATATTCAAAAACCGTATTCGACAATACATTGAATTATAACTATGAGTTCAACAAGAATCATGTTTTGGATGCCGTAGCCGGTATCTCCTTTGAACGTGGTATAAGCCGTAGTACAAGAATGAATAGCCAGACTTATCCGGATAATGATATTTACACCAATTTAGGAAGTGCCGCAAGCATCTCATCTTGGGGTAACGGATATAATGCAAGTGGTCTGTTCTCTTCATTTGCCCGTATCAATTATAAATTAATGGAGCGCTACCTGTTCACTTTTACAGGGCGTTATGATGGTTCATCCATGTTTGGTTCGAACAACCGTTATGGTTTCTTCCCTTCAGGAGCCATTGCATGGCGTATCTCTCAGGAAAAATTCATGAAAAACCTGACATTCATTAATGATTTGAAATTACGTGCCAGCGTAGGTACTACCGGTACCCAAAACTTAACCAGCTTCTCTAATCGTGATTTATACGAAGCAACCAGTTATAATAACCTGTCAGCCATTATACATAAACAAGTGGGTAACCGCGACATCCGTTGGGAAAAATCGACCCAATATGATTTAGGTCTTGATTTCGCATTGTTCGATTACCGACTGACCGGTTCTATCTCCGGCTATATCAAAGATACCAAAGACTTGATCTGGTCATTTGATTTCCCGCCCAGTGCAACCGGTGGCTCTATGCAGATGAACCGTAATATCGGAGCATTGACCAACCGCGGTATTGAAATAAACCTGGTAGGCCGTGTATTATCTACTAAAGACTGGAACTTGGACCTGACCTTGAATATGTCACATAACAAGAATAAAGTCACCAAACTGGTTGAAGAAGGTAGAGCACAATCAGCTATGAATGTAGTAGTTCAAGGCAGCTATGCCGACCAAGTATTGGCTGTAGGCTATCCAATGGGAGCTTTCCATGGTTATGAATATGCCGGGATCATACAAGATCAAGCCAGAATAGATGAATTGAATGCCTATGCTAAATCAAAGGGACAAAGTTATTACGATGGTAACTCATTAAAACCGGGACATTTGGAAATTAAGGATTTAAATGGAGATGGAATCATCAACTACAATGACCGTGTTATTATCGGTAATCCGGATCCCGGATCTGTTCGGCGGTCTGACTGCCAATTTATCTTATAAACAATTCAGCCTGTTCGCCAACTTCGGATATCAGATCGGTGGTTTGAAGATTTATAACAAAACATTGCAGAATCTACCCGGACAATTAACCGGTTTGATTGACTATGGATTGAATGACAGATGGTCTGACACCAACAAAGATGCCAAATACCCGGCCTTGTATATAGGTGACGGTGTACCTAGACTAACCGATCATGAATTGTTTAATGCCTCCTTCTTCCGTTTGCAGGAAGTGCGTCTGACTTATAATTTACCTTTAAACAAAGTAATTAAAGGACAACTATTTGTCTCGGCTACCAATTTGTTCACGCTCACCTCTTATCCGGGAACAGACCCTGCTACCGTAAACAGTAACAGCAACTATGGCGGTAACTATGAAACCTCCACTTATCCGGGTTTCCGCTCTTTCTCGGCTGGTTTAAAAATTAACTTATAATCATTTAAATGTATAATCGAATGAAAAAATATATATTCTTAGCTTTACTTACAATGGGCGTTTCCTCGTGCCAGTTGGTAGATGTCTTGGACCAAAAGCCCGAATTCGAAGCAGATTTAGACGGTGCCATCACAACACCCGCTGCTGTAGAGTTAGCCTTAAACGGAATCTATTACTCCTTGCCCGGAAATGGATTCAATGTCATATTTCCTACAGTAAGTGGTTCCTTCAAAGCCGGGACCATGTGGCGTCAAGAAATTGTCAGCGCCGGTAATGCCGTTTACTACTCCGAACGAATGTTGCCTACCCTATCATTCAGTGATGCAACGGAATGGGATGCAGATTACGCTGTAATCAAAAACGCCAACTTCCTGGAAACAGCCTGTAACCGCATGAGTGACGGAGAGTTCTCCGGAAACCGTAGAGCCGAAGTGTTAGGTGAAATAGCCTATTTACGCGCTTTGGCCTACTTCAATATCTTGGTTCGTTACTGCGAATTTTGGGATATGAATAGTGAATACGGGGTTGTCATGCGTAATGAAGCTCCATCCGTATCCAATGCTCTAAAGGCACGTAGCTCCGTAGCCGATTCTTATCAATATATTCTGGATCAACTGGAAATAGCTATTGAAAAAGCTCCTGATTGGAAAAAGCTTTCACAAGCTTCTAAAGAAGCAGCCA
>OHSX01000675.1_pt1 | contig 13784 bp, 8 predicted proteins | sample 1578861 | NCBI WGS metagenome assembly OHSX01 (sample SAMEA3879530, study PRJEB24766) | human gut metagenome | biome: human-associated habitat; feature: feces | place: USA | collected 1985/1987 | reverse complement strand
GAAGGCCGCCAGCCATGCTACGATGCACTGATTTGCCACCATGATAAACGCCCACTTGCCGCCCAGCTCCCGCTTGACCGAGGCCACCGCCGCGATGCAGGGCGTATAGAGCAGGCAGAACACCAGCAGGGGTGCAGCCGCCGCCGGGGACAGCGCGGCGGCAAAGGCCGCAGAGGAGCCATAGAGGATGGTGAGGGTCGAAACGACGCTCTCCTTGGCCATAAAGCCGGTGATCAGGGCCGTAGACACCCGCCAGTCGGCAAAGCCCAGTGGCGCAAACAGCGGCGCGATACCGCTGGCCAGCCATGCAAGGATGCTCTGCTGCGGGTCAGCGGTGAGGCTGAGCCGCAGGTCGAAGCTCTGCAGGAACCAGATGATGATGGTCGCCACAAAGATGACCGTAAAGGCACGCTGGAGGAAATCGCGGGCCTTTTCCCAGAGCAGCTGGACCACATTCTTGAGGCCGGGCAGGCGGTAGTTGGGCAGCTCCATCACAAAGGGGACGGCCTCGCCCTTAAAGACACTGCTCTTCAGCAGGATGGCCATCAGAATGCCCACCGCAATGCCGAGGAAATAGAGGCTGACCATCACCAGAGCCGCGTGCTCCGGGAAGAAGGCCGCCGCAAACAGGCTGTAGATGGGCAGCTTGGCCGAGCAGCTCATAAAGGGGGTGAGCAGGATGGTCATTTTGCGGTCGCGCTCCGAGGGCAGGGTGCGGCTGGCCATGACGCCGGGGACGGTGCAGCCGAAGCCGATGAGCATTGGCACGATGCTGCGCCCTGAGAGACCGATGCGGCGGAGAAGCTTATCCATCACGAATGCCACGCGGGCCATGTATCCGGTATCCTCCAGCAGAGAGAGGAAGAAGAACAGGGTCACGATGATGGGCAGGAAGCTCAACACGCTGCCCACACCGGTGAAGATGCCGTCGATGACCAGCGAGTGGACGGCTGCGTTGACATTCCACGCCGTGAGGGTGGAGTCCACCGCGGCGGTCAGGGCATCAATGCCCACTTCCAGCAGGTTCTGGAGCGCCAGACCGATGACGCCGAAGGTGAGGTAGAACACCAGCGCCATGATGCCCACAAAGGCCGGGATGGCGGTATAGCGGCCCGTGAGGAACCGGTCGATCTGGGCCGAGCGGAGCTGCTCCTTGCTCTGGCGGGGCTTCACGACGGTCTGCTCCACCAGCTGGTGGATGAAGTGGAACCGCATATCCGCGATGGCGGCGGCGCGGTCCAGACCCCGCTCCTGCTCCATCTGGACGATGATGTGCTCGATCATCTCTTTTTCGTTCTGGTCGAGCTTCAGGGCCGCCTCGATGCGCTGGTCACCCTCCACGAGCTTTGTGGCCGCAAAGCGCACCGGGATGCCTGCGGCCTCGGCGTGATCCTCGATCAGGTGGATGATGCCGTGGATGCAGCGGTGGACTGCGCCGCCGTGATCCTCCTCGCCGCAGAAATCCATCCGGCCCGGCCGCTCCTGATACTTTGCAACATGGAGCGCATGATCCACCAGCTCGTCCACGCCCTCGTTCTTTGCCGCAGAGATGGGCACGACCGGGATGCCCAGCATGGCCTCCATCTTATTGATGCGGACAGTGCCGCCGTTGCCGCGCATCTCGTCCATCATGTTCAGCGCCAGCACCATCGGCGTATCCAGCTCCATGAGCTGCATGGTGAGGTACAGATTCCTCTCGATGTTGGTGGCGTCCACGATATTGATGATGCCCGTGGGCTTCTCGCCGATGATGAACTGCCGGGTCACGATCTCCTCGCTGGTATAGGGCGACATGGAGTAGATGCCGGGCAGGTCTGTGACCTCCGTATTCGGGTTATTCCGGATCGCACCGCTCTTGCGGTCCACCGTCACACCCGGGAAATTGCCGACGTGCTGGTTGGAGCCGGTGAGCTGGTTGAAGAGGGTCGTCTTGCCGCAGTTCTGGTTGCCCGCCAGCGCAAAGGTAAGGGTCGTGTCGTCAGGCAGAGGGTTCTCACCCTTTTTGGTGTGGTAGCGTCCGCCTTCACCGAGGCCCGGGTGCTCCACCGGCTTTTCACTTTCTGCCGCCGCCTTTTTCACCGCCGGGGCTTTGGCCAGAGTGACCCCGATGCGGGCGGCATCGTCCAGCCGGAGGGTCAGCTCGTAGCCGTGGATGCTCAGCTCCATCGGGTCGCCCATCGGGGCAAATTTGACCAGCGTGACCTCCTCACCGGGGATCAGCCCCATATCCAGAAAATGCTGCCGCAGAGCGCCTTCGCCGCCCACGGTCCCGACCACGGCGGTCTCGCCGATGTTCAAATCTTTCAACGTCATATGGAATGTTCCTCTCGAGCGCGTTTGTTAGTTTGCATTAACAACAGTAATATAGGCTAACTTTCCGGCGTTGTCAAGAGAAACGGGGCTGTTCTGAACTGCTCTCTGAAAAAAAATCATGCCGCCATCCTCGAATATCAGAAAAAGTGCAAAAAATAAGAGCCTGTACCCGGGAAGTACCCGCCGTACAGGCTCTTATCGTTTTTTATTCAGTTCGCGGTGTGGTAGCCGTCAGGGTTCTTCTTCTGCCAGTTCCAGCTGTCGGCGCACATTTCCTCGATGCCGTACTCAGCCACCCAGCCAAGCTCATTCCTGGCCTTGGTGGGGTCAGCATAGCACTCGGCGATGTCGCCGGGGCGGCGGGCCTCGATGACGTAGGGGATGGGCTTGCCGCAGGCCTTCTCGAAGGCATGGATGACATCCAGCACGCTGTAACCCTTGCCGGTGCCGAGGTTGCAGATGAAGAGGCCGCAGTTCGTTTCCAGTTTCTTGATGGCGCAGACATGGCCGCGGGCCAGGTCCACGACATGGATGTAGTCGCGGACGCCGGTGCCGTCGGGAGTGGGGTAGTCATTGCCGAAGACATGGACCTTTTCCAGCTTGCCCACAGCCACCTTGGCGATGTAGGGCATGAGGTTGTTGGGGATGCCGTTGGGGTCCTCGCCGATGAGGCCGGACTTGTGGGCGCCGATGGGGTTGAAGTAGCGCAGCAGAGCCACGTTCAGGGTGGGGTCAGCCTTGCAGACATCGGTGAGGATGCGCTCGGTCATGGCCTTGGTGGTGCCGTAGGGGTTGGTGGTGGCACCCACGGGGAAGTCCTCGGTGATCGGCACACTGGCGGGGTCGCCGTAGACGGTGGCGGAAGAGCTGAACACGAAGTTGTGGCAGTTGTGCTTGCGCATCACATCCAGGATGACCAGCGTGCAGTTGAGGTTATTGTAGTAGTATTCGATGGGCTTGGACACGCTCTCGCCAACGGCCTTATAGGCTGCGAACTGGATGACCGCCGTGATGTCGGGACACTCGGCGAAGATCTTCTCCACATCCTCGTGTTTGGTCATATCGGCCTGATAGAAGCGGAAGTCCTTGCCGGTGATCTGCTTGACGCGGTCGAGGACCACAGGGGATGCATTATAGTAATTGTCCGCCACGACGACGTCGTAGCCGGCATTCAGGAGCTCGATGCAGGTGTGGCTGCCGATGTAGCCTGCGCCGCCGGAAACCAAAATAGCCATGTCCAGTACCTCTCTTGTTCCAAATGTTGCTTCGCACAGAGCCCTTGTGCTCTGTCTGCCTAAAGGATACCGCTTTTTGCACAGAGAATCAAGTACCGGCTTTTTTATTAAAATGTATTTTTGTTGCATCTTTTCAGCCAGTCTGATGAACTGCAAAGATTTTTAGTCCGCAAGGCATGGAGAGGACACGCAAAAAACAGCAAAGGGCAGCTCCCGCAAGAGAGCTGCCCTTTGCTGCGGCTGATATTTGCTTACAAACGGCCGCACTGACGGCCGGTGAAGAAGCGGAGCGTAGTGTTGGCTCGGAAGACTTTGCCTGCCCGCAGCACCGTCGTCGGGAACTCCGGGTGAGAGGGGCTGCAGGGGAAGTGCTGGGTCTCAAGGGCAAAGCCGCCGTACTTTTCCAGCGGGACGCCGCCCTTGCCGAGGGAGGGGCAGTCCTGCAGGAAGTTGCCGGTGTAGAGCTGGATGCCCGGCTGGGTGGTGTACATCTTCATGCTGATGCCGGTCTTGTCGCTGGACGCCCAGGCGCAGAGGCTCTGGCTGGCACCCCGGGGCCGGTCGAGGACATAGCAGTGGTCGAAGCCGCCACCCGCCATGGTGGTCTGGTAGAAGCCGGTGTCGAGGTCGCGTCCCAGAGGCTTTCCGGTGCGGAAGTCCATCGGCGTACCGTCCACAGGCAGGATCTTGCCCGTGGGGCAGGTCTCGTTGTTGCCCTCGAGGTAGTTGGAAGCGTAAATGCGGAGCTTCTGGCCCAGCACATTGCCGCCGCCGTCGAGGTTGAAGTAGGTGTGGTTGGTCAGGTTGATGATGGTGTCCTCGTCGGTGGACACACGGTAGTCCATCCGCAGGGTGTTGTCCGGCGTGAGGATATACCGCACACTGACCTTCAGATTTCCGGGGAAACCGTCTTCGCCCGCCGGGCTTTCGGTCTCCATCAAAAGGGTGTCGCCGAACATCTTCACATCGTAAATTTTGCGGGGGAAGGTGCCGTGCAGGTGATTTTTGCCATTGTTGGCTTCCAGCTTGTAGGTCTTGCCGCTGAGAGAAAATTCCGCATTTTCAATGCGGTTGGCGTACCGGCCCACGAACGCACCGCAGCAGGTGCTGCCGGATGAGTTGAAATCCGCCTCATAGTCGGCGAGGGTGTCGTGTCCGACGACCACATCCACCGGACCCGTTTTTGTAGGGACGAAGAGATTTTTGATCACACAGCCGTAGTTCAGCACGCTGATCTCAAGTCCACCGGGATTGGAGATGATGTATTCATCCACCTTATCGCCGTTTTTGGTCACACCAAAGGGCTTGGAGCGGAACTGTGCCATAAGGCTCGCCTCCTTCTTCATTATTTTCGGTCAGGGCAGCGCAGCCCCGGCCTCGTCCATAATTATGATTATAGCACAGTTTTCCAGACTTGTGTGAGAATGCTTTTAGATTTATCTTCCAAAATTTCGAGAGTTTTTTTGGACATATTGCGAAACAGAAAAGGGAGCTGCTGCAAAATAGATGAGAATTCATCTATGGAGCAATGGCTCCGGAATGCAAAAAACTCATGGATACCTTTTACGGGGATCATTTTAAAGCTATTTTTGACTTTGCCAACTTTGTACAGTGCGGACAGGATACGCTGGAAGCCTATGAGATGTTAAAGTCCTATATTGCCTATATCCATGTAAAGGATGCACTGAAGTCAGACCAGAGTGTAGTTCCGGCAGGCTATGGTGACGGAAATGTGGCGGTGATCCTGAAGCGTCTGTCAGCCTCCGGATTTGATGGATTCCTGTCACTGGAACCGCACCTGTTTGAGTTTGAGGGTTTCCATGCACTGGAAAAGGACGGCAGGAGCATTGCTGTCAAAGAAAAGAAGGTACTCAGCGGTCTTGAGACATTTACCATAGCGCATGATGCTTTGATGAAGCTTCTGGACAACTGAATGTAATTCCCTTACGATGAGGGAGACTGCATCAGGAGGGCGCAGAGGCACCCACCTTCTCAATATACTCTGTGGGAGTATAGCCGGTATATTTTTTAAATACCTGGCTGAAATACTGTGGATTATTGCCGAATCCCACAGACCTGGCAATAGTTTTGATATTGTCATTATGATAGTACACCATAAGGCGGATGGCTTGTTCCATCCGCTTTTTGTTCAGGTAATCGGAAAACCGGATGCCTTCCTCCTTTACAAATTGTTTGCTCAGGTAGCCGACACTGACAAAGAGATAGTTCTCTGCCAGCCATTTTAAAGACAGGGTCTCACAGTCCAGGTGGGCTTCCACGTAAGATTTTAAGAGGCTGATGTTGGCACCGCCCTTAGAGGAGGCAGCCTCGTCCTTCTCCTGCAGCAGTACGATCTCCGCCAGCTTCCGGATCTCGGAGGTCTGGGTACAGGAATACAGGCGGCGGAAAAAGTCACAGGCAATATCGAGCGGCGGCTCTTGTCCGGAGTTATCGGGATTCAGGAAAAGTCCCAGGGCGATATTCTTCGCAACATCCGGTGTCATGGAAGGAGTGAAGACGGAATCCAGCAGAGATGGAATATCCGTTTCGGCCGGGGAAGCGGTAAATGCCTCACGCAGCTTGGAAATCCGCCAGGGAGCGGCCATGTTGTTATGGAAGTCCCTGGTTTCTCCGGTTTCTGGGCGGATCAGCAGGATCCGTTCATAGCGGGATATCTTGGATATGATCTGCGCAAACAAATCTTCCGAAGTGTCACCGTGGAGAAAAGAGGTTTCAAAGGTTACACACTGTTGCGGATAATGCAGCTCCTCCAAAGACTGGCGGATCGTTTCCTGATGGGCCAGGGTGGGAGAGGACAGGACGAAAAGAGCACTGTTTTTTACATAAATCACAGGAAAGACACTTTCTGCTCCGCAGGAAAGCAGAATCCGCACGATATCCTTTAGAAAACTTTTCAGATAGGTTTCTTCTACAAAGGAACAGATACAGGCATATAGTCCCTTTTCGGGAAAGGACAGAAGTCCCTGATACTTTTTGAATACCTGGGGAAAATTATCAGGCTGATCCAATGCTTCCATAAGCAGCCCCTGTTCTAATGGCGACTGCATATCCTTCAGCAGAAGTGCCTGCTCCGCCTTCTGCTGTACCTCTTTTTGCTTTTTTTCTTCACGGATCGTATCCAGACAGTTGATCAGCTCCTGCTTGTCCGTGGGTTTTAAGAGATAGTAGCGGACCCCGTATGTCATGGCCTGCTTGGCATATTCGAATTCACCGTAACCGGATAACAGGATAAAAGTGATCCGGGAGTCGATGCGGGAGGCACGTTCGATCAGTTCCAGACCGTTCAAAATAGGCATCTTGATATCCGTGATCACAACATCGGGATAGTCATCACGGATCCGGTCATAGGCTTCCATTCCGTTTTTGGCGGTAGCAATCACCTTGTAGCCGAGGGAGGTATAATCGATCATGGAAGAAAGTGCTTCACGTATGATCTGTTCATCATCTACAATCATCAATCTGAGCATAAGAATCCTCTCTTTCTTTGGGAATGGACAGCAGTACAATGGCCATTCCGTCTTCATTGTATATAGATAAGCCGTACCGGTCGCCGAAGAGCAGCTTCAGGCGGGAGTTGATATTCACCAGTCCCACACCGGAACCCTGGGGAGTGACCTGCCTGTGTTCCAGCTTCCAGATGAGATCATCCTCGAAATGGGAACCGGTATTTGCTACGGTAATCTGGTAGACGGTGTCTTTTTCGGAAATGGTGACGGTGATATGACAGACATCGTCACTGAATTCCAGAGCATATTTTAATGCGTTCTCTACCAGAGGCTGGATACAAAGTGTCGGGACATAAATATTGGAAATGTCATCCGGCACATGCAGCTGGAAGTCCAGCCGGTCTCCGAAACGGATCTGCTGGATCCGGATATAATCCTTTAAAACGTCCAGTTCCATTTTTAAAGGGATCAGGTCTTCTTTGCTGTTGACAGCAGCGCGGAACAGATTCCCCAGGGAACGGACCATGGTGGAGATGTCATCGGCACCGTATTTTTGCGCCATCCAGTTGATGGTATCCAGGGTATTGTAGAGAAAATGCGGGTTGATCTGCTGCTGCAGCATCTTGATATTGGTATCCCGGAGCAACAGCTGCTTTTCATAGTTTTTATCCCGCAAAGTCTTTACATTGGATTTCATTTCGTCAAAGCTGACATGCAGCTGCCCGATCTCATCGGTACGGAGACTGTAATCGTAGTGAGCGGTGTCCTCCGGATCCTGGAGTCCCTGTCCGAAGCGGCGGATCTTCTCTACCAGAAGATCCAGATGGTGCAGTATCCTGCGCAGAAGCAACAGTGCCAGAAACAGAGCGATCATCACGACCACGGCGGAGAACAGGATCATCCGGATCAGAACGGTATGGATCGCAGAAAAGAGCGGATCGTAATCCTGAAAATACAGATAATTCCATCCGGTACGTGGAAAATCTCCCTGGATGACAAAGGTCTTTCGTTTATCTATGGAAAGAATAGAATAATGGCTGCTGCCATGATTCAGCGGCTGCAGCAGGCTGGAATACTGTTCCGGATGGTAAGTCTCCTGTGGGTAAAACTGCGCATTTCCTGCAAACAGGATAAAACGGGAATGCGTGGAGAGAGAATATCCGGCATTCTCCAGGGCATCACTGATCAGCTGGTCCAGGTCGATCACTATGTACAGGTAAGCCAGATGATCCAGGGTCAGATGGCGAAGCTGCCGGATATCCCGGTAAAGTACGATGGTATTCCCGGGGGAAGCCGGTGCACTCCAGCTGGCACGCCCCTGGCAGGCTGCTGCATTTTCTGCCAGTTCCTCCAGAGGAAAAGCATCCAGATCGGAAGTATTTCCCATACAGATCAGTGTGTCGTCAGGAAGTATCAGACTGATGGATTTGATATAGTCGTCATCAAAAATATAAGGATAGAGAGCCTGATATATCGTCTGCTTTCTCTGGGCATTACGGATACTGGTGGGAGCATCCATGATATCGGTGAGATTCGTCTGAATGATGGTATCGGACAGGATCCGGGCAGAACCGGATTCCACGGTCTCCATTCTTGCAGAGACGAAGGAAGATACATAATTCAGAGACTGTGCATTGGAAGTATACAGCTCACGGGCATAATACTGGGAAAGAAGCTGAATGCCCACAACAAAAGCAAAGAACACAAAAAGCAATGTCGTTGACAGGATCAGTAGTATTTTCTTATATAAAGACAGATTATTAAAACGCTGTGATAAATTGCTCATGGAAAAACCTCCGTATCATGGTTATTATATAGTAAAAATATGGGAAGTTCAATTTTCATCCGTGGGAAGAAAACAAAAAGCCGTTTTTTGAACACTCAGAAACCTTTTTTTGAACACGAAATTATGCAAAATGCCATATGGAATATGGAAAAACTGAAAAAAGTATGAAAATGTGACGAAAAAAATGTAAGATTATGGTTAAAAAGCCATTTTTTTGCATCGACAGAACCGTTATTTAACTTTACCATTATGCAAAATGGACATAAAATAAATTCATCAAAACAACAACGAGGGATGTGCAGGACACATACCCGACAGATTGTATGGGAGGTATAACAAATGAAGAAAAGAATGATTGCAGGTCTTATGGCTGTATTGATGACCATGTCTCTGGCTGCATGTGGAAGCAGCGCAGGCAGTTCTGATGCATCTGGCACAGGCTCCGCTGCCACAGGTGATAACAGCGCAGCACAGGCTGCCAGTGGTGACAAAGTAACCCTGAGCCTTTGCTGGTGGGGCAACCAGACAAGAAATGATGTAACCAAGAAGGCAGTTGACCTTTACATGGAACAGAACCCCAATGTAGAGATCAAGGTAGAGTTTACCGACTGGTCCGGCTACTGGGATAAGCTTTCTGCAATGGCAGCAGGCGGCAACCTTCCCGATATTATCCAGATGGATTACTCCTATCTGCAACAGTATCAGCAGAGCGGCCAGCTTGCTGATCTGAGCCAGTTCATTGACAGCGGTGTCATTGACACCAGCAAGATTGCAGACAGCGTTATCGATAGTGGATCTATTGATGGAACCTGTTATGCATTAAGCCTTGGCAGTAATGCTCCTATGATGGTATATGACAAAGAAATCGTAGAACAGGCCGGTGTAGAGCTTCCCGAGCAGCTGACCATCGAAGAACTGTATGATATCGGACAGACCATTTACGAGAAGACCGGTGTGAAGACCTACTACGATGGCGGCATCAATATGATGCAGGTCATCGCAAGAACCCAGGGCTCTCATTTGTTCGATGAACTGGCAGCAGGAACCAAGACTGCAAGCGAAACCCACTTCGCTAATGTAGATAAGTTCAACAAGGCAGAATCCGCTATTTCTCCTGATCTTCTGGCAGAGAAGAACCCGGATGTAGTAGAGACCAAGCCTATCATTGACGGAACTACCTGGAATGACTTTTCTTATTCCAACCAGTATATCAGTATTGCCAACACAGCCGGTAGAGATCTGGGAATCACCATGTATCCTACTACCAGCGATGCAACCACCCAACCGATGTTCTTAAAGCCCAGCCAGTTCTTTTCTATCGCCGAGACTTCTCAGAATAAAGAGGAAGCTGCAAAATTCCTGGACTGGTTCACCAACAGCGTTGAGTGCAACAATATCCTGCTGGCAGAGAGAGGCATCCCTGTGAACAGTGATGTGGCAGAAGCAATCAAACCTAATGTGGATGAGAATTCCCAGAAGGTATTTGACTATATCGCAGAAGTATCCAAGATCGCAACTCCTATTGATGATCCCGATCCCTCCGGTAAGGGTGAAGTAGAAGCACAGGCCAAGACCATTGTTGAGAACCTGCGTTATGGAGATACAGATGCAGCGGGAGCAGCAGAAGAATTCGTAACCACATCTCAGAAGATTCTGAGCGAGGCGGCAAAGTAAGACGAGAAGTAAGACTTCTGAAGTAAGACCGTTATAACAAATTGTAATCAAAGGGCGCCTGGATCCCATCCGGCATCGGGCGGGAGCCGGGCGCTTGTTATAGAAACGGCAGAAGGAGAGGAAAAATGAGCAAAGAAAAGACTTCCCCAAAGAGAAAAAGAACATTGGGCCAGTGGCTGGATAGTCCTAACGTATCCGGATATGTGTTTGTCGGACCGTTCATTATCGGATTTCTGGCATTCATGATGGTTCCCATGCTTTTATCTTTTGCATTTTCATTTACAAGATACAATATTTTACAGTCCCCGACATTCATTGGGCTGGAAAACTACATTACCATGTTCACGGATGATCCGAAATTCTGGAAGGTATTCGGTGTCACCATGTATTACGTGGTATTTTCCGTACCTCTTCGTCTGATCATGGCATTGATCGTAGCAATGCTTCTAGTGAAGAGCACCAAGCTGTCCGGCTTTTACAGAGCAGTGTATTACCTTCCTTCCATTATCGGTTCCAGTGTGGCGGTTGCCATTCTGTGGAAAAGAATGTTCGCCAGTGACGGTGTGATCAACGGTCTGTTCGGACTGGATATCGCATGGCTGGGACGTTCCGATACTGCGATCTGGACCCTGATCATTTTGGCAGTATGGCAGTTCGGATCCTCCATGCTGATCTTCCTGTCAGGATTAAAGCAGATTCCCGTAAGCTTATATGAGGCAGCCACCATGGATGGAGCTGGCGGTGTCCATAAGTTCTTCAAGATCACACTCCCCATGCTGACCCCCACGATTTTCTTCAATCTGATCAACCAGTTGATCAACGGCTTTATGGCATTTACACAGAGCTACATTATTACACAGGGAAAACCAAGGGATACCACCCTTTTCTATACTGTATATATGTACCAGAACGCATTTACCTATAACAAACTTGGCTATGGATGTGCACTTGCATGGTTTATGATTCTGGTAGTAGGAATTTTGACACTGATCTTGTTCAAGACCCAGAACAAGTGGGTATATTATGAATCAGAAGGTTGATGGTGAGCGTATGAAAAAAGGATATAAAGAAAAAAGATTTGCTATCGGAGTGATTTATCATATCTTCACCTTCTGTTTTGCCTGCGTGATGATATATCCGTTAGTATGGATGGTACTTAGTTCTTTTAAGGATACCAATGAGATTATAAGAACGGCATCGGAATTGATCCCGAGACACTTCTCTCTGGAGAACTACAAGGTAGGCTGGCAGGGATTTGCCGGATACAATTTCGGAAGCTTCTTCAAAAACTCTTTTGTGATCGCAGGTTTATCCACCATCGGAGCAGTGGCTTCCTCTGCTGTGATCGGATACGGCTTCGCAAGAATTAACTTCAAATTCAAGGGATTCTGGTTCGCCTGCATGCTGTTGTCCATGATGCTTCCGTTCCAGGTAGTAATGATCCCGCAGTACATAATTTTTAATAAATTAGGCTGGGTCGGTTCTTACCTTCCTATCATTGTTCCCCAGTGGTTCGGTCAGGGATTCTTCATTTTCCTGAATATCCAGTTCATCAAGGGGATTCCCATGGATCTGGATGAGGCGGCCAGAATGGACGGATGTTCTACCTATACGATCTTTTTCCGTATCATCCTTCCTCTGATCAAACCGTCACTGGTAACCAGTGCGATCTTCTCCTTTATGTGGAGATGGGATGATTTCCTGGCAGCACTGTTATACTTAAGCGATCCTCTGAAATATCCGGTGAGTTACGCTCTGAAGATGTTCTCGGATCCTACCGCAGGTTCTGACTGGGGTGCTATGTTTGCAATGGCAACCTTGTCCCTGATTCCTATATTTGTTATTTTCCTGACTATGCAGAAATATCTGGTAGAAGGAATTGCATCCACCGGTATCAAGGGCTAAAGCTGTTCGGCGGGGAGACTATTCCGGTTCTCCCCGCTTTTCTTGTTTTCAGATAAAAATCAGAGGAGAGTGTGATATGGACACTGTTAGAAATCGAATCAAAGCTGTTCTCGAAGCCGTAGAGCAGATGATATATAGTGACAGACAACCGGTAATTTCCGTGAAGATCGCCAAAGCGGATTACCATTTTGAGGAGGAATTCCACAGAGAAGGAAAAGATTTCCGGGATTTCGGCCGCAATGAGACCTGGGGAGAGCTGGATCAGCATTATTTCTTCCTGGCAGATGTGGCGATCCCGGAGCAGATGGAGGGGCATACAGTCCGTGCCGTGCTGAATACCGGAGCCACAGATATCTGGAATACGGACAATCCCCAGATCATGGCTTATGTGAACGGCAGATTTGCAGCCACGCTGGATATGAACCATCAGTTTATCATTCTGTCGGAGCATGCCAAAGCAGGAGAGACTTACGAACTGGCTTTTTATGCGTATTCCAGTGCGTATGCAGGCACGTTTACCGGTACGAATTTCTTCCGCCTGGAGCTGGCAGTCTACCGGGAAGAGGCGGCGGGACTCTATTATGACATGCAGGCTGTCTATGAAGCTGCGGATCTTCTGCCGGAGGACAATCTATCCAGGATCGAGGGCTTTAAAGCACTGGAAAGATGCATAAATCTGTTGGATCTGCGCAGACCCGGATCCGCAGAATGCTTTGAGAGCATGAAAATGGCGGCGCAGGAGCTGGAAGGTACTTATTATGCCGACAGAAGACCGAATCCGGTGACGGTGCACAGTATCGGCCATACCCATATTGATGTGGCATGGAAATGGCCCCTGCGTCAGACCAGACAAAAGGCAGTTCGCAGCTTTGAGACGGTACTGAACCTGATGGACAGATATCCGGAATACCGTTTTATGTCCAGTCAGCCACAGCTCTATGAGTTCGTGAAGGAAGATGCTCCCGGGGTATTTGCCAGAATCAGGGAACGGATCAAAGAGGGCAGATGGGAAGCGGAAGGAGCCATGTGGCTGGAGCCGGACTGCAACATTTCCTCCGGAGAATCCCTGATCCGGCATATCGTCTATGGCCGCAGATTTTTTGAACAAGAGCTCGGCGCAGAGAAAAATGAAGTATTGTGGCTGCCGGATGTCTTTGGTTACAGTGCGGCGCTGCCGCAGATCCTGCAGAAATCCGGGATTCCTTATTTTATGACCACGAAAATCGGATGGAATGAGTTCAACCGGTTTCCTCACGACACCTTCCTCTGGAAGGGCATTGACGGAACGGAAGTGTTGACACATCTGATTTCTACCAGAAACTATCAGAAGCCGGGTGACCTGAAGATGGTGGGAAACCATTCCACCACTTATAATGGTCTGCAGAATGCCTCCCAGCTCATGGG
>OHSX01000671.1_pt1 | contig 13825 bp, 8 predicted proteins | sample 1578861 | NCBI WGS metagenome assembly OHSX01 (sample SAMEA3879530, study PRJEB24766) | human gut metagenome | biome: human-associated habitat; feature: feces | place: USA | collected 1985/1987 | reverse complement strand
GGTGAGACCACCACATACTATACATGTCTGTCGGAGGCAGTGGCGGCACTGCCAAAAGGTTCTGACGCAACACTGACGCTATTAGATGATTGTCAGGAAGATCTGGCGGATGTTAATTGGACGATTGGAAGTAATCAATCAGACACGATAACACTGGATCTGGCGGGGCATGCTCTGGTGACACCGGAAGATTATTCTTTGGTGTTAATAAGTAATACGTTCATTGTGATGTCTTCACAAGCTGGCGGGGAACTGCGGGGCAAAGGTGTCTATGTTGCTCGGGAAAAAACAGCGGTGTTCAAGGAGAACGTCAAGGTTACAGGAATGCTCAGCGTGACGCAGACTGATGTAACTGTATGCATAGAAGGAGCAAGTATTGCTAAACTGAACTTTTCTGAGGGTAGCTGCAGGGTTTCTTCGGGAAGCGTGGAGGAAATAGAATGGAGGAATGTAGGCCTTGCCATTACCGGCGGCACCATCGGCAATCTGAACTGCATTTACCCGTATCTGAAGCGCAGTACAGCCTTCCCGGCCGGCTATGGAGTGAAAAACCCGGAGACCGGAATACGCTATACCAGAGCGGAACTGGATGCGGAGGACTTTTCAGGCAAAATAGAGGCATATTCGTGTAAGGAACATGTATATGAGAAAGGGTACTGCAAGTACTGCAATGCACTGATCGCGGATTGCAAACATGCCGATCTGGATCAGACCACCGGGGTCTGTGGGAACTGTGGCATACAGGTGCTGGCAGCTGTCCGGTCGGAGGAGGGAAACGTATACTGTACGTCGTGGGAAACCCTGTGCAGCGAGACGGAAAAGCTGGTTGACGGCAAGGAATATACCGTGTATTTTTACACGGATGTGACTGCGACTGGAGAGCAGTGCGCCAAATTGCAAAATGGCACGGTAACGCTGGATCTGGGTGGACACAATATCAAAAATGGAACGTCGGGAACTCTCTTTAAGATTGCCGGCGGTGCAGTAACGATAGAAAACGGAACATTGACAGGCTATGATAAAAGTAACGTTTTGGATGTCACGGGTGGCAGCCTGAGACTGGAGAAGAACTTAAAGATTTTATGGGAGAAAACATTGTATGGTTTTAATCTGGCGACATACGGCGGCGAGACGACCATTGATGGGACAGTCATGGAATCGGTCATGTATGTGGCGGGTGGAACAGTCACAATCCTTGACGGCAGCTTTGAGGGAGTGTCCCATGAGTCGGGAACTTTAAGCCTGAAGGGCGGCAGCTACCATATGTCGAGACATGCGGACCCGTTCGATGGCATGAGTGTGCAAGTGGGTTCTGGAACTTTGCGGGATCTGCTTTCCGAGGGCTATGGTTTTAGACGGATGGAGGACGATGGCTCCGCCGGTGACTGGATTCTGGATGAGACGGCGTTAAATGGAAACAAGTTTGCCTATGCCGTGAAGGTAGAGCAGCTTCCGGAGCCTCAGATTACACAGCAGCCGGAGGATAAGACGGCATGGGCAGGACGGCAGGAGACACTTACCGTGACTGCTGCATCGGAAAAGGAGCTGACCTATCAGTGGTATCTCACAGATGCGGAGGGCAGGCGGTAGACGGTGCAACGTCAGCCACACTGACCATTCAGGGACAGAGTGCGGGAACGAGCCAGACCTATTACTGTGTGATCACCTGTGACGGATATCCGTTCCGCAGCAATGCGGCGACGGTGACATGGAAGAAGATTATGCCGGTCGTGTCTGCAGAGCCTAAATTAAGCGGTATTTACGGCACGAAGGCTAAGGAATTTACGATTTCCGGCGGAACAGTCATCAACCCGGCGGATCCGGCGGGCAGTGCCCTGGAGGGTACCTGGAGCATCACGGACAGCAATGCAGAGGAGTATCCCGTTCCGGGCACAACCGCAGAGTATGAGCTGACCTTTACACCTGCAGACAGCACCTTTGACAGTGTGACCGTAAAGGTAACGCCGCAGGTGGAAAAGAGATACCTTCGTGTAGCTGTGGCAAATCTGGAGAAGACCTATGGGCAGGAAACCCCGATGCTTGCAATAAGCGATTTAACCGTTGACTGGAGCCGGCTGGTGCCCGGGGATACCCAAGAGGAGATACTTGCCAGTCTCACACTGGAGACAGATGCGACGGTAGCCTCGGATGTCGGTGATTATAGATTTAAGGTAGTTTCCGGAAATGAAAAGTATAGAATATCCGTGAACTACAAGGATGCGGCAGGTGATTATGCCGAACACGGTACGCTGACCGTGAAAAGGGCGGACACAGTGCTTACCGGAGTGGACAGCGTTACCAAAACCTATGGGGATGGTTCATTCAGACTCGATGCGACGGCAAACCATACAGAGTCGGCAATACAGTACGAGCTGACGGATGGAGAAGGTGTGGTAACCGTTGCGGAAGACGGCACCGTGACGATTCTGAAAGCGGGAACGGCAAAGGTCAGAGCGTATCTGCCGGAGAGTCAGAATTACAATGCGGCGGAGAAGACCATCACGATTGTAGCAGACAAAAAAGATCTGGCTGCTTCCAGAACAGACAAAGGCTTTTATTTTGACTGCGACCATGAGGGGGCGCTGGATATCAGAGCAATTTTACCCCAGGACTGTGGCAGGATACAAATTACCGGCGTGACAAGTCATGATAAGGTGTTGATCGACAAGGAGGACTTTGACGATACCACCGGCATGCTGCCCTATCGGATCCTGAAGAACACAGCGGATGAGAGTGCACAGATTAAGATAGCGGTGGAACTTGAAAATTACACAAACAGTAATATTGTCTTCCATGTTACATGGAGTTCCAAGATGGAGGTGTATGTCAGGGAAGGCCAGAAGGTTGCCCTGAAGAACAGCGTTATGACCTACGGCGGCAGAATTTCTGCGTTGGAATTTGAACCGGTAGAGTTTGTGGATGCTGAGGGAAATACTCTGAAAGGTACACTGGCATGGGAAGACGAGACAATGGTACCGGATTGCAGTATGAAAAGAGCGACATGGAAGTTTACGCCGGCTGATGACAGGTATGCCGTATTGACAGACTTCGTGAAAATTACAGTGGATCAGGCAACACCGAACGTAAATTCAAAACCGGCACCGGAAAAGAAGGGTATTATATATGATCCGGCACAGACATTGGCGGATCTAAGCCTCTCGAAGGGAAGCCTGTCATGGACGGTTGACGGTAAGGAGGAAATGGTGTCCGGCAGCTGGTCATGGGTGAATCCCGGCGGGATCCCGGAGGCCGGAATCAATAGTTACGAGGCACGCTTTCAGCCGGAGGACAATAATTATAAGTCCTTCACCATGATGATCGATGTGACGGTGGCAAAGGCGAAGACCTATATGGAGACCGTTCCCATGGCGGCAGAGATTACCTATGGAGACGGCCTCGGAATGTCCGGACTGACCGGTGGAAAAGCGGTGCGGGGCGACGGCAGGGGGAATGCATCTTCGCTGACCGGAGGGGATGCGGAAGTGGCAGGTACTTTTGCATGGAGCACACCGGACGTCAAGCCTGCCGTGTCCGACAGTGATACGACAGAGTATGAGGTAATATTTACTCCGGCGGATACCGGCAATTATGAACCGGTAACGATGAAGATAAAGCTGACGGTGAACAAGGCGGAGAATGCACCAAATATGCCCGGCGATACCATGAATGTGGCATTTGACTGTAAGAAGGTGTCGGATGTGGCACTGGGCAGAGAGAACTGGGCATGGCAGGACAGTGATCTTGGGACAGCATTGAATGTTGGCGTGGTGACGACCGCAACAGCCGTTTACAACGGAGCGGATCAGGGCAATTATGAGAATGAGACCGTTACCGTGAAGATCACAAGGTCTGTGTGCAGACACCAGCAGACTGTAGTGAAGAACGCAGTGGAAGCGACTTGTACCGGAACCGGCTATACCGGAGACACCTACTGCACAGAGTGCGATCAGATTACGGTAAGCGGCACGGTGATCCCTGCGAAGGGGCACAGCTATATATCAGTGATCACAAAACAGCCGACGACTGCGGAGGAAGGTATCCGAACCTACACCTGCGGAGGCTGCGGACACAGCTATACGGAGACGGTGGCGAAGCTTAGCGACGGCGGTTCCGACAGCGAGGATACCGGAAGCGAAGATACCGGAAGTGTAGACTCCGGAAGCGAAGATACCGGAAGTAAGGACACGGGAAGTAAGGACACGGGAAGTAAGGATACGGAAAGCACAGGTACCGGAAGTGTAGACACCGGAAGCAAAAATACGGGCAGCACAGAGAAGAGCAATGCAGACGCAGTAGAGGACGGCCGTGACGCAAGACCTTTCCTTAAGGGAGAGAACGGCAAGGAAGGCTGGGATGTCATCCGTGAGGAGGCGAAGCAGGCCCCGGCGGGAGAAGAAATTACGGTGGATATGAATGGCACCACGGAGGTGCCCGGCAGCCTGTTTGACCTGATCCGCGGAGAAGATGTTACCGTTGTGTTTGCTATGGATAACGGCATTACCTGGAGTGTGAACGGCCGGGATGTGACAGTGGAAGGAGTGCGGGACATTGACTTCGGCGTGAAGTACGGTGAGCAGGCAGAGGGCAACATTCCCGTTTCGGTAATAACCAATGTTACGGGTGAGAAGTTTTATACCGGCTTAAGCCTGTCCTACGATGGCGAGTTTGGTTTCCAGGCGGTGCTTACCCTGAATATGGACCAGAAAAATGCCGGATTGTATGCAAGTCTGTATTACTATAATGAACAGGCGGGTGAGATGGAATTTATCTGCGAGGAGGAGATCGCAGAGGACGGCAGCGTAGCGCTCACCTTTACCCATGCATCCGAGTATATCCTCGTGGTGGATGCAAAGACGGCAGAACAGGAGCCTGCGGATACGGAGACCGGAAAGGTACAGCCGGCAGACACCGGTATCGTTGCCGCACCCGAACAGGAAGAAAACCACACAGCATGGTGGATCTTCCTCATTGGCGCAGCGGCGGCAGCAGTCGGCGCACTTGCGGTGATCCTTGTAAACAGGAAAAGAAGATAAGAGAGAAAGTAAGACATGCAAAAGGGACACTTCAAAGGAGGTGCCCCTTTTCATTAATATCAATATTATTATTAATATTATTCAATGACCACATCGATCACAAAGGTATTTTCTGTATTGGAAAACTGTGCGATCCCCCGGTGCCGTTCGGCAATCGTTGCAATGGAAGAAAGTCCGATGCCGGAACCGTTCTTGCGGGTGGAGAGATACACTCCGTTTTCCTTTTTTATCCGCCCGTCAAAACGGTTGGAGGACACGATATAAAGGCTCGTTTCGTGTTTCACACAGACTGTCAGCTCATGGTAACGGTTCTGGGGCGATACACTCTGGCATCCCTGCCATACATTTTCCAGAATATTCCCCAGAAGGGAACAAAGTTCCATATCCGTAATTGAAAAGTTCATCTCCGACGGAAGGGTGATTTTCCAGTTCCGCCGGATCTGCGCATCATCCATAAGAGAAGCATAGTAGGAAAACAGTGCGTTTAACGGAAGATTGGAACAATAATGCACAGGCTGTCTGGGAAGCTCCTCCACGCAGCCCAGAAGATGCTCCGTCAACTGCTCATAATTTTCGGCCACCGCCATCTCCGCCAGACTGTGAAGCTGCTGCCGGAAGTCGTGGCGAAGCCTTGCGGACTCTGCGATATATTGCTGCTGTGCATGATACTGGCTTTCCTGCATCTCCAGAAAGCGGATCCGCTCTGTATTCTCCGCATTGCGGATCAGATTCAATGCCACCTGATAAAAGATAATATAGATAGTAAGAATCAGGATCAGCGCCAGGAAATGATAGCCGATGTAAAAGGAGAAGACCCGGTTTACATGCATGGTCTCATAGTACTTGGGCTGGATAATCACATTCATACAGGTAAAGATCAGGGGGATCGGAAGGGTGGCCAGCCATACGTTGGGCGAGGAGATATTGTCAACCAGAAACCCCAGAATATGCCGGAAAAACCAGGAAAACAGCAACAGGAACAAAAAGCTGATTGCTAACTGCCACCCGTTGGCAACGATACAGGAATCTGCCAGGTATGCTGTGGGATGCACACGGGAATCAATGGCTACTGCAATATTTGCGGGAAAAGACATCAATGCAATGTCAAACAGATATATGGGCAGATCCACGCTTACGAGCACCGTAGACACCTTGTGGTAGCACAGATACAGTACCGCCATTACCGGAAAAAGTATATAGTTTACGGGAATTCCCGTTATTGTCACGATCCATCCGCAGAAAGGGATCAGGAATCCCAGCGCCAGAGCCATCAGCCCCGCAATTTTCACAACAGAAAACCGCAGCTTGTTTTTCAAAGGAAGAATGGCGAGAATGGCGGCAGGGATCAGTACTGCAAACTGTAAAATTTCAGAGAGAAAAGTCATGGACGCAGGCTCCTTTCCGCAGCCTCCTGATGGAGTTTGGCAAAGTCATAATTTCGCCAGATCTGGACCAGTTGTTTTTGATTCCGGAGGGTGATGGGAACCCGCATGCCGTTTTGCAGCAGACATTCCTGCGCAGTAAACCCGCTCACATGATCGAGATTGACCAGAATGCCACGGCTCACCAGGAGAAAATTGTCCCGGTCCGTAAATGGGGCGGTAAAGGAGATAAAGGATTTCGATACCGGATATTCCAGTCCGGCCTTACTCACAATGATGGTGGAGTGGCCTTGGGAACGCAGCACACAAATATCACTGCAGAGAAGATGTACCTGTATGCCGCCGGAAAGAAAAGAAAAAGAATCTTCCTGCTTTGGCAATCGCTTCAAAATATCGTTGAGACATTTTACGAAATCATCCTGCAGGATGGGTTTTAAGAGATAATCAAAAGCGTGGGTGGAAAAGGCGTCCCCCATGTGTTCCGGGCTGGTGGTGAGAAAGACCAGAAAGGAATGGGAGTCCTGCGTGCGCATCTGTTTCGCAGCCTCGATTCCCGTCATTCCGTCCATATAAATGTCCATGAACACCACATCGTAATTCATGGGAACAAAGGCGGCAAGAAACTCCTCCCCACTGGTAAACACGTCTGTTGTAAAAGAAATCATTCGTTCACGGCAGAATTCGGAGAGCATGTCGTCGATGCGCTTCCGTTCCTCCGCCTGATCTTCGATCAGTGCAAATCGCATTCTTATCCACTCCTGTCTTGTCCATTATAACATAGAACAAAAGCTGAGTATACTGTCAGCCCCAGCAATTCCATACATTTTCGGAGCATTAAAAGTATGCGGAAATTGGCTGTTTTCCCGAAAATGAAATTTGTGCAAAATAACCAATAGTTGCATTTTCTGCGTAAAAATGCGAAAATATAAGATAACGCATTGATTGCAAGGAAGTAAGGAGAAAGCTATGTATATTATCGCAGGGCTGGGAAATCCCGGCAAAGAATATGAAAATACGAGACATAATATCGGTTTTGATGTCATAGACAGATTAGCAGAGGAAGAAAATATCGCCGTCATGGAGAGCAAGCATAAGGCACTGATCGGCAAGGGTTACGTGGCGGGACAGAAGGTGATCCTGGCGAAGCCCCAGACCTTCATGAACCTAAGCGGCGAGAGCATCCGGGAGATCGTGGACTATTATAAGGTGGATGATACTGCGGAACTGATCGTGATCTCTGACGACATCAGCCTGGATGTGGGACAGCTCCGCATCCGCAAAAAGGGCAGCGCCGGCGGCCACAACGGTCTCAAGAATATCATCAAAATGTTAGGGCATGATACTTTTATCCGCGTGCGTATGGGCGTGGGAGAGAAGCCGAAGAATTTCGATCTGGCAGACTACGTGCTGGGACATTTTCCGGCGGAGGAACGAAGCATCATGGACGAAGCGGCGAAGACCGCAGCAGAAGCTATCCGTATGATCATCACTGAGAATGCGGATGCAGCCATGAACCATTTTAACAGTAAGAAAGCGTAACGGTTGTATAGTAAGAGGAAAAAGCGATGCAGGCACTGATTGCGCCACTGAAAGAACTGGCGGAATATGATGAGATCCGGAAAGTGACCAGACAGGGAAAAGGAACCGTAGCTCTGTCCGGCTGTGTGGACTCCCAGAAACTTCATATGATCTACGGACTCAGCGATGGCCTGAAATACAAGGTCATCGTTACTTATAGTGACTTAAAGGCCAAAGAGATCTACGAGGAATACCGCTTTTATGACAGAAATGTCATGCTGTATCCGGCGAAGGACCTGATCTTTTTCCAGGCGGATATCCACGGCAATCAGCTGGTGCAGGAGCGGATCAAGACCCTGCGCAGAGTCGTGGAGGGTAAGCCGGTCACCATTGTTACCACCTATGCGGCACTGATGACACCGCAGGTATTGTGGGAGGAGAAAGACATCATCCGCACCGAGCGGGGCGGCAGTCTGGACGAGAGCAAACTGGCATCCCGGCTGGTGGCTATGGGATATGAGAAAGCCTATCAGGTGGAAAGCCCGGGGCAGTTCTCCATCCGTGGCGGCATTGTGGATATCTTTGATCTGACGGAGGAAAACCCCTATCGTATCGAACTGTGGGGAGATGAGGTGGAGTCCATCCGCAGCTTCGACATCCTGAGTCAGCGTTCCATTGAGAAGCTGGAAAGCATCACCGTCTACCCGGCCACAGAGTTTGTACTGTCGGAAGAGCAGATCCGCAAGGGCATCAGTAAGCTTGAAAAAGAAGCAGACAAACAGGAAAAAATCTTCCGGGATGCCCACCAGCCGGAGGAAGCCCACAGGATCGCCACACAGGTCAGCGAATTAAAAGAACAGCTGCTGGAATTCCAAAGTAAGATCAATCTGGAAGGCTACATCCGTTATTTTTATGAAAATACGGTAACCATGCCGGAACTGCTGTCAGATATGGCGGGGCGTTCTCTTGTCTTCTACATCGATGAACCGGCGAGAGTGAAGGAACAGGCGGATGCCATCGAACTGGAATTTCGGGAGAGCATGGAACAACGTGCCAGAAAAGGTTATGTGCTGCCGGGACAGATGAACATTCTCTACAGTGGGGAACAGGTAGCGGCTACTTTAGAGAAAAATGCCGTGGTGACCCTGGCTACCATGGAGACCAAGTACGGATATTTCAAGAAAGAAATGCATGTGGATATTGCTGCCCGCAACATCGCCCCTTATAACAACAGCTTTGAAGCACTGGTCAAGGATCTGAAAAAATATAAAAAGAACGGCTACCGGGTGCTGCTGTTGTCCGGTTCCCGTACCAGAGCCAGACGTCTGGCGGAGGATCTGCGGAACACCGAGGATGCCGGACTGACAGCAGTATACACAGAAGACCCCATGAGGGAAGTACAGCCTGGAGAGATCCTGACCTATTACGGGCATGTGAACAAGGGATTTGAGTATCCCTGGCTGAAATTCGTGGTGCTGTCCGAGAGTGATATTTTCGGAGCGGAGAAGCGTAAGAAAAAGAAGAAAAAGCTCTATCAGGGGCAGAAGATCAATGATTTCAACGACCTGAAGATCGGGGATTATGTGGTACATGAGACCCACGGACTGGGCATCTATAAGGGCATCGAGAAGGTAGAGGTAGACAAGGTCGTCAAGGATTACCTCAAGATCGAATACCGGGACGGCGGCAATCTGTACATTCTGGCCACCGGACTGGGTGTGATTCAGAAGTACGCCTCCGCCGATGCAGCGAAGAAGCCGAAGCTGAACAAACTGGGCGGCAAGGAATGGGAACACACCAAGACGAAGGTACGCAGTGCCGTCAGCGCCGTGGCGAAGGATCTGGTGGAATTATACGCTGTCCGACAGCAGAGCGAGGGCTATGCTTTTGGAAAAGATACGGTGTGGCAGCGGGAGTTCGAGGAAATGTTCCCCTTTGAAGAGACAGAGGATCAGCTGAATGCCATCGCGGACACCAAGGCGGATATGGAAAGCCATCGGATCATGGACCGCCTGATCTGCGGAGATGTGGGCTACGGCAAGACCGAGATCGCCATCCGGGCCGCTTTCAAGGCTGTGCAGGAGGGAAAACAGGTGGTCTATCTGGTGCCCACCACCATTCTGGCACAGCAGCATTACAACACCTTTGTGCAGAGAATGAAGGATTTTCCCATCAATATCGCATTGATGAGCCGTTTTCGTACGCCATCGGAGATCAAAAAGACGGTGAAGGATCTGGAAAAGGGCATGGTGGATATCGTGATCGGTACCCACAGAGTATTATCTGCGGATGTGAAGTTCAAGGATCTGGGTCTGCTGATCATTGACGAGGAACAGCGTTTCGGTGTGGCCCATAAGGAGAAGATCAAGAAATTAAAAGAAAACGTGGACGTGCTGACCCTGACGGCAACCCCCATTCCCCGGACACTGCATATGAGCCTGATCGGTATCCGGGATATGAGCGTGCTGGAGGAGGCCCCCAATGACCGACTGCCGATCCAGACTTTTGTCTGCGAATACAATGACGAACTGGTGAGAGAGGCCATTGTCCGGGAAATGGCCCGGGGCGGACAGGTCTACTATGTCTACAATCGGGTGAACAATATTGCGGATATCGCGGCACAGACCGCAAAGCTTGTGCCGGAAGCCAACGTTGCATACGTCCATGGACAGATGAAGGAACACGAACTGGAGCGGATCATGTTTGATTTCATTAACGGAGAGATCGATGTGCTGGTGTCCACCACCATCATAGAGACCGGACTGGATATTTCCAATGTCAACACCATGATCATCCACGATTCGGACAATCTGGGATTGTCCCAGCTGTATCAGCTCAGAGGCCGTGTGGGTCGTTCCAACCGGAATGCCTATGCTTTTCTGATGTACAAGCGGGATAAGATGTTAAAAGAAGTGGCGGAAAAGCGGCTGGCGGCCATCAAGGAATTTACGGATCTGGGCAGCGGCTTCAAGATCGCCATGCGGGACCTGGAGATCCGGGGCGCCGGTAATCTGCTGGGATTAAGTCAGCACGGACATATGGAGGCCGTGGGATATGACCTGTACTGCAAGATGCTGAACGAAGCGGTGCAGAACCTGAAGGGCATTCATACGGCAGTGGATTTCGCTACGGTGATCGATCTGGATGTGGATGCTTACATTCCGGCGGAATACATTGTCAACGAGACACAGAAGCTGGATATTTACAAACGGATCGCCGGCATCGAGACGATAAAAGAGCGGGATGAAATGAAGGATGAACTGTTAGACCGCTTCGGCAACATCCCCAAGGCAGTGGACAATCTGCTGCGGATCGCCCTCATCCGTATGGCGGCCCACGGTCTGGACATGACGGAGATCAAGGGCAAGAACGAACGCATTACCTTCAACTTCCGGCCGGATGCGAAGATCGATCCCCGCAAGATTCCGGATTTCCTGAAAAAGCATAAGGATGAATTGAGCTTTACCGCTTACGGCAATCCGTTTTTTACCTATAAGTATAAAAAGACGGGACTGGTGGAGACCGATGCGGAGCTTTTGATGGGCAGAACCGAGGAATTATTGGAAGAAATGAAAGAATTGGTGTTGGAAACAGAGCCGGTTCAGAATGATTAAGAGAGTTTTATGGGACTTTAAAAATGATACCTTTTTATCAGAACAGGGAACGAAAGGATTCTGATAAGGAGGTATTTTTTATGAAAGGATATGTGACTGCCTGCGGATATATGGGATATGTGGAGAATGAATATATCTTATTTGCCAGCGAGGATGACTATTTTGAATATGTGGATTCGTTAAATTTTTAATTAATGTCCAGTGTCTTTACCGAGGCCGTGCATATGTGATATAGTACAAATGTAAAGAAAAAATGTAAGGGGTTTCAACGCTGCACTGTAAGGAGTAACGGTGAAATTCTGATAAAGCATTTGGCAAAATATGCAGATGGGAGTTTATATTATGGAACTGACTGAGAAGAAGGAATTTGACCTGCTCTCCCTGGGAGAGATCATGCTGAGATTATCACCGCCCGACAATGAGCGTATTACCAGAGGCGACAGCTTCAGCAAGCAGGCAGGAGGCGCAGAACTGAATGCCATTACCGGTGCGGCAATGCTGGGATTGCGCTGCGGTATCATTTCCAAGCTTCCGGCCAATGACCTGGGTGTATATATCAAGAACCGTGTACGTCTCTGCGGTGTCAGCGATGACTATCTGGTATACGATGATGACAAGGATGCCAGATTGGGCGTGTACTACTATGAGAATGGTGCTTACCCCAGAAAGCCCCGTATTGTATATGACCGTAAGAATACCTCCATCAACAAGCTGACCGTTGATGACTATGATGACAAGATATACAGCGATACCCGCTGCTTCCATACCAGCGGCATCACACTGGCTCTCAGCCCGGAGCTGAGAGCTACCGCTGTTGAGATGATCAAGCGCTTTAAAGCACAGGGGGCCATCATCTCCTTCGATGTGAACTTCCGTGGGAACTTGTGGACCGGCGCCGAGGCGAAGGAATGTATCGAATCCATTCTGCCTTATGTGGACATCTTCTTCTGCTCCGAGGACACGGCGCGTTTGACCTTCCTGAAGGAAGGCGATGCCAAGAGCATTATGAAGAGCTTCACGGAGGAGTATCCAATCTCCATCGTGGCATCCACACAGCGTATTGTACATAGCCCGAAGCGTCATACCTTCGGCTCCATTATCTACAGTGCCAAGGATGATACCTATTATGAGGAAGCACCTTACACCGATATTGAAGTCGTAGACCGCATCGGAAGCGGTGACGCTTATATCTCCGGTGTCCTGTACGGACTGTTGGCACATCCCGGTGAGTATCAGAGAGCACTGGAATATGGCAATGCCATCAGCGCACTTAAGAACACCATCCCCGGTGACCTGCTGTGCACCGACTTAAAGGAGATCCAGGGGATCATCAAGGAGCACAAATCCACCGGACGTATTGCGGAGATGGACCGCTAAAGCATTTCCCCTTCTTATCTGATCGAACAAATAGAAAACACAAAGCTCTGCCATGTTAATTTAAGCGCATGGCAGGGCTTTTTCTGTTTATTTTTAACAAAATTGAACCTAAGATATATTAAAAAGTCTGCTATACAAGATTAAATTAGTTTGATATACTAAAGACTGATATAGAACTAAAAGCAGGATGTTATCAGACGGAAGATTCGAGAAACGGAAGGGAGACAGCAATTTGGAAAAGGAAGACCATATCCGGCAGAAAGAACAATGGAAACAACTGTCTCCTTCTGAAAAATGGCAGTATTTTATGGACTATTATCTGTGGGTTACCATAGGTGTGGCAGCGGGGATCGCTATTGTTATTTTCCTGATCGTACATTTTGCCACCAAGACCAGCTTCGTCATGGGAGTCATGGCAGTGAATACGGACGGAGAGCACATCGAAGCCACCGGTCCGGATTATTTTACGGATTTCCTGCGGGAACACGGTGTGATATCCAAACGGGATGTGGTGAACCTGAATGATACGATCTGGATCGATCCGAACTCGGATTCCGATGTGGATTCCACGAATCTCAGCACGATCCAGGTATTGTTCATGACCCGGTCGGTGGATGTGTTTTTTTCTGACGAAGAGTTTTTGAAGCTCATGGGCGGCACGGATTATCTGGCGGATTTAAGGGATTATCTGCCTAAGGAACTATTGAACAGATATGAAGATCAGCAGATCATGGTGTTAAATACCATGACGGGAGAAACGATTGTGGCGGGGATCCGGCTTGAGAACAACGAATGGGTAGGGAAGACCGGATGGTATCAGGAGACCGCAGCCGTGGGGCTGGCGGATGGCATGAAGAATCCGGAGCTGGCAGTGGCACTGTTGGAGGAGATCCTACAGTAG